>Ga0079226_10000975_pt1 | contig 21504 bp, 12 predicted proteins | sample Poulit2014_FD_76345 | JGI IMG/M metagenome (GOLD analysis project Ga0079226, IMG submission 76345) | Agricultural soil microbial communities from Georgia to study Nitrogen management - Poultry litter 2014 | ecosystem: Environmental > Terrestrial > Soil > Agricultural land | place: USA: Georgia... | reverse complement strand
TACGATAGGAAACCTTTAATGTTTGTTCTGCTGGCGTTTCTACTTTTTCTAATCCTGCAGCTGCACTCATTACCGTTTCTAATGCCTGATCCACTTCTTCTTGGGTCGCTGCTTCATTTGCTAATACTGCCTGTGCATTCTCCAATGCTTGTGCAAATACTGCCCAGCTTTCTTCAGTATATTCGGCTGCATCATAAGTTGCATAAATTGTAGTTGCTACCTCCAGACCTACTTTATTGATTTCTACTGGTTTTTCTGCTTTTTGTAATCCTTCGCCTGCATCAATCAACGTCTGTAATGCAGCATCTACTTCTTCTTGCGTTGTTTCTTCGTCTGCAATTACTTGATCTGCTACTTTCAGAGCTTCTTCAAGTATTGTCCAGCTCTCTTTCGTATATTCCGTTTCGTCATAAGTCTTATAAATTCCTGCAACTACCTTAATAGCATTTTTATCAACTGGTACTGGAATTTCTGCTTTTGTAAGTCCAGAGGCAGCATTCTTTAATGTTTCTAATGCGGCATCTACTTCTTCTTGTGTTGCTGCTTCATTTGCCAATACTGCCTGTGCATCCTCCAATGCTTGCGCAAGTACTGCCCAGCTTTCTTCGCTATATTCCGTTTCGTCATAAGTACTGTAAATATCAGCTACTGCCTGTAAAATTGTCTTGTCCACAGTATCCGTTGCTTCTTTCAGATCCATTGCTGGCGCCAAACAGTAGAAAGCGGCTTCTGCTACCTTAACTGCTGCTTCTGCTTGACTCTCTCCATAAATCGCTCTAACAACATAATCTCCATATGGAATATTTGAGAATTTATAATTTCCATTCGCATCTGTTTTTGCGGCTGCAAGCACTTCTTCGGTATTTCCAGAAGCATACAATACGATTTCTGCATTTGCAATTGGATTTCCATTCTCTGATACATATCCTGCGATTGTTTGAACATCGGTACCTGCGGTATCATAAATCGTTGCTTTCATATTGTCTGCCACTAAAGTATTTGCCTTTGATGTGCCAAGACCAACGTATCCTTTTCCTGTTGGAATTACATTCATCGCTGCATCCAATACTAACTCATTATTCAGCCACATTTTAATCGTATTTCCGACAATTTCTGACTTCACATGGAGTGTTTCACCAGTTTTCCATTCTGGAGCTACGAAATCTTTTTCTGATACAACACCATCTTTTACTACTTTAATGCACCATTCATTGTTTTTATCCTTTGTTCCAACAGAAATATAATTACTGCTGTCTACCATACGAAGGATAAATCCTACATTAGAAGCGGTACTACGTGCAATGAGATCCATTTCTACACTACCATTTTCAAATCCTGGAATTACTGTAGAACGAACAAAATTGGTTGCATTGTTTGTACCATCTTGGAATGACATTTCTGTCTTTCCATTTACTACTTGAATACTAATACTATTTGGATTTGTAGCTAAATATTCCCATGTAGAATTTCCTTGTCCATCTACACTTGCATAAGTTTGCTGTGTAGAAATCGGAGCCAACATTAAATCTACTTTTATATTTCCATCTTTTGTTATCTTTGCTGTAGTAGAAGCTGGATCAAATCCTTCTTTTTCTGCTGTTACAACATAAGTTCCTGCTGGAATCTCTTTTAATTCATAACGTCCGTCTGCATTCGTTACCGCTGTTATTGCTTTGTTATTTACCGCAATGCAAACTGTAGCGCCTTCTACTGGACGTCCTACTTGTGTTACATTTCCTGTAACTGTAACATTTACTTGCTCTAATACAAAATCTTTTGTAAGTTTTACTTCCTCTTTTGAAGTTGTGATGATTGCTTTTTCTGCATCGTACTGATCACTTTCTGCCGTAATTGTCCATTCACCAAATGTCAATCCATTGAGGACATAAACACCATTTGTGTCAGTTTCCGCAGTAATTTCTTTTTCATCCGCTTTTGCAGTTACTGTAATACCAGATAATTTGTTGCCATCTTTATCGGTTATTGTACCAGTAACAATGCCTGCAATTACTTCTAACTGATCTTTTGCCGTCTGCAATGCTTCTTTTGCTTTATCAACGGTATCTTGATCCATACTTGTATCTGCTAATACTTCTTTTGCATTTTCCAATGCTTCACTAAATGACTTCCATGTTGCTTCCGAATAATTCTCTTTTACTAATTGTTCCGATTGTTCTACTAATTGCTGAAGATCTGAAACATTTGCTTTTCGAGAAGTAATCGTCAAATTGTCTAAAATGAAATCGGTGTATCCTACTGCCTGGTTCTTAGAATCCGCCAAATTTGCTCCTAATTTTTCTGCAAAACTTGGATCTGATTCCGCAGGCTGATTTGTGGAATAAATACCAATCCAGCTTTGTCCTGACTCGGAACCTGTAATATTAAATGTATAAGTTTTGGCTGTTCCATTTGTTTTTTCCAATGGTACATTTGTCAAAATTTTAGTATCGTCACCTGTTACTGCTGCAAATGTTCCATTACTTCCAGATTCATATTGGAAACTAACCGTATAAGATACTCCAGGTTCAAAACGGAAGTTTTGTGGAATAGTCTGATAAACAACGTTATTTCTCTGTATTACATTCTTTCCATGAATTTTTACTGACCATTCTCCATCAATAACATCATTAACTAATTTACCACTCCATCCTGCCTGTGTATAAGGAGCATGTAATTTAGAAAGATGCGGACGGTTATCTACAACACCTTCTGCTCCGCCTAATACAAATGGATATAATCCCTGTGCTACATGTTCAAAGTCCTGTACATAGGTCGTTTCATCTTTCCAAAGATTCGATTCGTTTTCTACAATACGAATGTCATCAAAATATGCAGCTCCCTCTCCTGCATCTCGTTTCAACGTCAACGTTACCTCACTGCCATCTTCTGGAGCAGTAAAGAATACATACATATTTTGGAAATAACTTGGACGAGTTGGATCTTCAATCGTTGTGGAACAATTTCGATTATGCGCATATGCCTTACTATAATTCTGTGCAATTGATCTTTCTGTATAATTGGAGATAACTTCTCCTCCTGCCTCTACTTCAATATACGCTTTTGCATTTGCAGTATTATCTACACCTACATATGCAGCATATTTTTGTCCAGGGGTTAAATCTGTTAATGTCTGAGTTAAAGAAACTACATCTTCTGTATTGTTCAAACGCAGCATTGGATTTGCCGTTGCGTTTTTAACGATAGAAGCTCCTTCTCCCTCAATTGTCCAATGTTCCAATGTTCCGCTGTTGAATCCAGTATCTACAATATGTGCGTTTTCACTCCATTGAATTTCTGGATTTTCACTTGTTCCTTTATGAACTACATATGGAGTACCAGCTTCCGCTGTTAATGTGATCGTTCCATTTACAATTGGTACATCCGTTTCATCTGTCTTTCCAAGTTCTGTCAGGCGATATACTTTTACTGTTCCGCTCCATCCTTCTGGAACTTCCCATGTTGTTGTACCACCTTTTTGATTCCAATGGTATAATTTATGATCTTCTTCTGCAAGATCATCCCCATTTTGATCCCAGAACCAAGGAATCAAATAAGTTTCACCATCCATGATCTTCTTTCCGTTGAATGTCATCGTTCTAAGCTGATAACCAGCTTCATCTGGATCATTGGATTGCCTTGTAATTACTAAAGTATTTTCTCTTGCTTCATCTTGTAAGGTTACTTCCATCTCTGGCGTCCATTCAGAACCAGCCAATTCTACTGTTTCACCTTCTACCCATTTCATTACAAGATAATGCTGTACAAACTTGGATGCAATATCATCATCAAAAATATTGTAAATATAATCATCATAATCATTGCGTCCTCTCCAACCTTCAAAGTCGGACATATCATATCCACCTAACAATGGATTTACTGCTGCACCACCATATTTTGGATTATCTGCAACCCAGGAATCTTTCTGATGGTTACGAATAAAACGGGTAATCGCACTATTAATACCATTGGATGTCTGTGTTCCATAGCTTAAATCGGTTGCCCAATGCTGGAATGTAGAATCATACTCATTTGCATAGCCCCATTCATTTGCAACACGCCATCCACAGTTTGTTACTTCTTTTGCCAGCTGGCGGCTTGGCCATGTACTATTATCACCACTTGCTCCATTGCCCCAAACATCAATATAAATGAAGTTCAGTTTGTTTTCATCGCCGCCCAAAGCTTCTCTTAATTCATTCCAACGCTCTGCACGACGACCAGAACGCAAATCAAAATCCGCATCAATTCCATATCCAGAATCGCCCCAATTCCATTGATAACTGTATTCATCTGGGTAAGTTGGGTTCTGTCTAATCAATTCTTCATCAAATGCTTCTGCTTCTGGATACATTTCGCTCGCATTGACATGAATACCAAATTTTGCTCCATATTCGGAACCTTTATCGAGTAATACCTTCATATCTTCTGCACCACCCATACGTTCCCCAATATTGGCGTAATCTGGATGACCAGAATCATGACCTTCACTTGCATATCCTTTTAACAATACCATCTGTCCTAAACCGTCTGTATGAAGGTAAACTTTCTTTACATTATCTAAGGTCAATAAAAATGGATTTTGTGCCTGACTTGCCATATTCATAGAAATACGCATTGATACCATGTCTTTTACATCTTCCCATCCATATGGGTTATTCATAATGGAACGATATGCAATCGCACCATCCTGCCAATTCACGGTACCATCTTCATTCTCATCTCCAGTAATGGCAATCTTTGTACAAGGGAGTTCTTCTTCTGTATTTTCTGCACGATATCCTTCTCCCTTTTGATAAATCCAATAATTACTTGCTAAGCTAACATCTTGATAGCCTTCTTCATTGGATACCGTAGCAACAACACGCTGCCAATCTTTTGTTACCGTTGCCTCTGAATTACTCCAAAGACCTGCGCTCAATCCATCCGCAGATACAAACGCATACATATATCCAGCTACTGACTCTTTTTGTGTACCATCTACCTCAAAATGCGTATCTCCACTTTGAATTACACTCGTGGACATATTAGCACCACTGAACGATGCAGCAGACTGTGTACTTCTGACAGAAAGCAAATTCAACGCTGGAATTTGAATCGTCTTCACACTAACTGGTTTATGATTTTCAATACTTGTAATCTTATAAGTTAATGTATTTTTCTCTACAGTTAATGTGGAAGTAATTGTAGCATCAATTGCATTGGCATCATCTTTTACTTCCATTACATAAGTTGCCTGATTATCCGCAGTCTTTGTATAAGTAACCTTTGGAGTAACAACGACTCCTGCATTGGAAAAGCCTGTCTTATTCAATACAATTGTATTGTTTGCTTCAATTTCTCCAAGCATTTTTTTGCCATTTAAGGCTTCTGTTTTCATTGTATATCCAATTACTCTTGGGAATGTATTATCAATACCAACTTCCATTTCTTCAGAAGCAATTGTATCAGGTGCAGTATAATCCACTGGTTCTGATTCTTTTAATACAATGTCCTCTACTGTAAAATCATTTTCTGGTAATTGGATTTGAGTTGAAGTAGTTTGATATCCAGTTTTTGAAACAACTAATGTATATTCATCTGCTGGAATACCTGAAAATTTATAGCTTCCATCTTCCGCTGTCGTCTCATTATAACTTCCCATCCGAACATTTGCACCTGCAATCGGATTTTGAGACTCATCCATAACTTTACCAGTAACATTTACATAAACGGTAGGTTTACCTTGATCGTAGCTACCCGCATTTACAACTTCCCAAGTATCTTCTGTTTTTCCTACTACACAGGTTTCTGTGCCATCTTCATTCGTTTTAAATATTTCTACATCTTTAAATTTAACTGTTCCATTTGCAAGCTGAATACCGATTGGAAATTCTTTATAAACATTCAGTAACTCTAATCCTGGCTTATTGCTTGTTGGCTCATAAGCATTTCCATTATTACAAGGAGTTCCATTAATCGTAATCCAGAGTTTGGTTCCTTCAAACTTCATTTCTAATACTGTTTCTTCTCCTGATGCAGCTACTCCAGTACTTGTGTATCCATTATAAGTCTTTCCATTTTCGGTTCCTCTTGCCTGCCAAAACCAATCATTTTCGGCACCAACGCCAATAAACTGGTTTACTCCTTTTGCATGAATTGCAAAATAGTTCTTTCCACTTCTTTTTACAACCATGCGAATACGGCCTTTATCAATTCCCTGTGCTTCTGGATTTGTAAGTTTTAAAAATGATTGATTCTGGTCATTGCTTCCACTTGCTGCAGAAAATGTTCTCCATATTTCTGGAACTTCTTCTCCTGGCTCTTTTCCAGGTTCTTCGGTACTTGTTCCATCATCATAAGTTTCTCCATTTTCCTCTGTACTCAAAGCCCATTCATCTGCTCCATTAGCTACTACAACCGTTTCTTCTCCGTTTTCAATCTTACTTACAGTAAAATCTTTAAAACTAATATTGGCAGAAGGAGTTCCAAGTATAAGCGCAATTCCACTTTCCTTTAATGTGCTCAGTAATTCTAATGTCTTGTTATTGCCTCCATTTACTGTCTGGCTAATTGTCTTTGTCTCTCCATTGATAGAAACTTCCAATGTTGGATTTTCTTCATTTGTATCAAACTTAATATCTAATTTAACTTCTTCTCCTTCTTTTGGAGCTGTCACGTTCTCTAATCCAATCCATCCATTCTTTGTTCCATCTTGAGATTTATTTTGAATAAACCATTTATTCGTTGTATCTGTTGCAATACCAATAAAATCTTGATTAGAAGAAGATTTTACTCCTATATATGTCTTATTTAAACTTTCTACATTGGAGCGAAATGTCATTTGGACTCTTCCTGCTTCTAATCCCTTTGCTTCTGGATTTTGCAATACTAAATAGGCTCTTTTTGCACTATCATTCGTAGACTCTCCAGCCGCAAAGGTTCTCCATACGGATGCCTGTGCCGATGCATGAATTGCATTCGATGGAATTAACTGCGATATTATCATAACTGCTACTAACAGCCACGACAATATTCTCTTTTTTCGTTTTTCCATATAAAGTCTCCTTTCTTTTGTTTTACATAATTCCATTTACTACCGATTTTTCCGTTCCTCCTTCCTCAAAACAAAACCTCGGTTTTATTTCATAAATTTTACATAATTTTACCATACTTTTTTTATTATTTATAGATATATATCCTATAATGCAAATTAAATACAGCTTTGTGCAAATAATATCATACTATTTTTTTTAATTATGTTGATATTTTTTCTACATTTTTTACAACAAGGCAAAAAAATGCGATATTGAGCACGCAACTATATTGCCATTTGCCCAATATCGCATTTTACTTATTATACTTTAAAACAGCTTCCACCAATAAATTCTCTTAAAACAGAGTTTTTTGGTATGTTTTCACTATTCACTCCTAAAAAATAATCTAGAAATTTTAATAATCGTTTTGCTTCCTGATATTCTGGCGTTTCCTCCTGAATATAAAAGAGTAATGGTTCTGCATACTGTTTGATTACTGCCAACTCATATACTAACGCAGAATTAAACATCGCATCTGCAGATTCTTGATAAGGAAAAATATTCCGTTCTTCTCCTCTTCTCACACTATACCAGCGTGCAATCGTTTCTCTTGCACTTGTTCCTCTTGTTCTTGCATCTCTTACAATTCTTCTTAACAAACGTCCATCCGTACTTGGAATACGATTATGCTCGTCAATATTCAGCTGCGTCAAGGCGCTAATATAGATCTTAAATTTATGTTCCATCGGAAGGGTTAATGTTAACCGATCATTCAAACAATGAATTCCTTCTATAATCAGAATATCATTCTTTCCCATAGAAAGAACCCTTCCTTTATATTCTCTTACCCCTGTAATAAAATTATAAGTCGGCATAGAAACCATTTCCCCTTGCAGCAATGCATTCATATCCTGATTAAATTGTTGAATATCAATACATTCCAATGCTTCAAAATCGTAGTTTCCCTGCTCATCCCTCGGACTCAATTCTCGATTATGAAAATAATCATCTACACTAATAATATGAGGTTTCATGCCAATCGCTTTTAGCTGAATGGACAAACGATGTGCAAACGTTGTTTTTCCTGAAGAAGACGGTCCTGCAATCATAACAAACTTTTTCTGTGGCTGCGATACAATCTGTTCTGCCAATTCTGCTAATTTCTTTTCCATTAAAGCTTCTTGTACAAGAATCAAATCATTTATCTTTCCCTTCGCAATCATCCGATTCAATTCCCCTACACTTTCTGCTTCTAACTGTCTGCTCCACCCGTAGGATTCCTTCATTACTTCATAGATTCGATTTTGTGGAGCAAAAGCTGGAACTTCTTTTGGTCGTTCTTTCACTGGAAGCTGCAAAACAAATCCCTTATCATACAAAAATAGACCAAAATAGCGCAGCATCCCCGTTGATGGAGCCATATAGCCATAAAAATAATCTTCAAACCCATCTATATCATAAATATTGACTTGAGAATTACGCCGAAAGTAAAAGAGCATCTCCTTATCGTACATTTTATACTTATGGAATCGTTCTGCCGCTTCTTTCGTACCAATAATTCTTTTTGTAATTGGCAGATCCATTTCTACCAGCTCATACATCTTTCTTTTTACTTGTTCTAAAAGCTCTGCGGTAATAATTAAATCTCCCGTCGATTCACAGTACAACCCCTTACTCAAAGAAAAATAAATTTTTATGGATCGAATCTGTTCTTCTCCGACTAACTCAAAAAATGCTTTTAACATTAGAAAAACAACGCTTCTCTGGTATGTCTGTATTCCTTCTCTCGTAGCCGTTGTAAGAAATTCTACTTTTGCTCCATCTTTTACTTCCGTTTTCAGTTCTGTCAGTTTATGATCTGCCATAACTAATATAATATCATCCGAATAATATTCTTGGTATTCTCTGACAACTTGTAAATACGTTGTATGTTCCCCATATTGTTTTTTTTCCTGATTAATCAATACCTCTACCATTATTCCCTCCTAAATCGAATTATGCGTTTCCTGCCGTTCTTTCATTTATCACACTACTTGAAATGGATCACGAACTGGAATTGCAATCAATTCTACCTCATCCCCTAATTTTTTCTGTAAATATTCCATCATATAGGCAATAAAAATCTGTTCTGTCCGATAATGTCCCGCATCAATGACTGGAAAATTTAAATCCATCGCATCCAATCCTATATGATGATTGATATCTCCTGTAATAAGAACGTCTGCTCCTTTTTTTATTGAAGCATCCATATATTCTTTTCCACTTCCTGGCACAATACTAACCGTATGAATCATTTTGTACATCTGCTCTTTGGAGGCATAAATCGTCAATACTTTATTTCCAAATATCTGTTTTACGAACTGAGCGAATTGTTCCAATGTCATTGGATGTTTTAATTGTCCAATACGTCCAATTCCTGCTTTACATTCTTTTCCTGTTTCATCTTGATAAATCACTTCTTCATCTAAGACTTCGATACAATCCAGTCCTAATTTTTCTGCTGCTAAATAAGCCATTCCTTTTTCTGATGCGTCAAAATTCGTATGCATTGCATAATAACAAATTTTATTTTGCAGCAATTTTATAATTCTCCTCCCGTTTGGTGTTTCATCGGTAATGCGTTTGATAGCGGAAAACAACATTGGATGGTGGGTAATAATCATATCCGCATTTTCTAAAACGGCACGTTCTGCGACTTCATCAGTCAATTCCAATCCAATTACTATTTTTTTCACCTTTCGTGTACGTTCTCCTAATAATAAACCAACATTATCCCATTCACATGCTAACCGTTCTGGTGCAATCTGGTTTAACTGTTTTATTACTGTATTACAATCCATACTATGTAGTTCCTTTCTATTTGCTTTCATTTTTCTTAATTAATTTCCATGCTTCTTGTATCATATGTAAATCATCTTCTAGCTCTTTCTGTCTTTCCATAGATCGACTTGTCTTAGTTTTTCTCAGTTTCTCCAACAACTGTTTCTTCGTCCGCTCTTCCCATCTTAAATAAGACAGAAAAACTTCTTCCCCACTCTTTAAAAGATAGTTTCCATAACGGTATTCCAGATTTCCCCATTCTTTGGATTCGTTTCCTATCTGTTCTCCTATTACTACATGCATTACTACATAATATTTTCCATCTTCCAATACCATCTTCTCTTCTGAAATCAAGTAATGATGCGCTGTCAAATACCGCCTTACCTCTTCCACCTCTGACTGAGGGGAAAGAACTAACTCTTTCAGTGATTGCACAACTTCTTTTCCAGCTTCTAAAATTTGTATCATCAACGGTCCGCCAATCCCCGACAAAATAACGGTATCGACTTCTCCTATTTTTAATTGCTCCATTCCATTGCTCAATCTCGTCTCAATTCGGTCTTCTAATCCAGATTCCTGAATATGTCCAGCAGCCCGCTGTAAAGGCCCCTTTCCAATATCCATTGCAATTGCTTTTGGACTAATCAATTGCTTCACTAGATAAATTGGTACAAACCCATGATCACATCCAATATCTGCAATTCGATTTCCAGCCGTTACAAACGATGCAATTACTTGCAAACGCTTTGATAATGTAATACCTGCTTCTTTGTCTCTCATAATTACCTCTCAATTTCCTATTTACATTCCAGTATTTACATTCCAGGCTATTGCTCCCCTTGTTCCTACTGCTCAGCCATCCAATAACCATGGTTTAGCCCGTGTAATCACGGGCTGACTAATTTTTTATACTAATATAAAAGTCGATGGCTGTTATTCGGGACTTTTATAGTAAATAATCTCTTAATTTTTTGCTTCTGGTTGGATGTTTTAGTTTACGCAATGCTTTTGCTTCGATCTGGCGAATTCGCTCCCTTGTTACATGGAATTCTCTCCCAACTTCTTCCAGTGTACGCTGTCTTCCATCATTTAATCCAAACCGAAGCCGCAGTACTTTTTCTTCTCGATCCGTTAATGTTCCTAACACCTCTTCCAATTGCTCACATAACAGTGTATGTGCAGCCTCTTCTGCTGGAATCGGCATATGATTGTCCTGGATAAAATCTCCCAAATGACTGTCTTCTTCCTCTCCAATTGGCGTTTCCAATGAGACAGGTGATTGGGACGCTTTTAATATTTCGTTTACTTTTTCTACTGCAATTCCCATTTTTTTCGCCAATTCCTCTGGAGTTGGTTCCCTTCCCAGTTCCTGAACCATTTGTCTGGATATACGCAACATTCGATTAATGGTTTCTACCATATGAACAGGAATACGAATCGTTCTAGCTTGATCGGCGATTGCTCTTGTAATCGCCTGCCGAATCCACCATGTCGCATACGTACTAAATTTATATCCCTTTGTATAGTCGAATTTTTCTACCGCTTTAATTAATCCAATATTTCCTTCTTGAATCAAATCAGAAAAAAGTAATCCCCTACCCGTATACCGTTTTGCAACGCTTACAAGCCGAAGATTCGCTTCTGCCAGCCGCTTTCTGGCTTCCTTATTCCCTTCTTGTGCCTTTTGAGCCAATAAAAGTTCTTCTTTTGTCGTTAATAATGGAATTTTTCCTATTTCTTTTAAATACATATGAATAGGATCGCTTCCATTTTCTTCCTGTAAAGAAACATCTTCCTCCACTCCTGATTCTTCCAAAAACTCTTCTATTTCTACTGGCTCTTTCATTTGCAGAATATCAATTCCCTGTGATTCCATATAGTCTAAAATATATTCATAATCGGATTCACTCAATGAAATATTTTTAAAGAAGTACTGACCTCCTGAAATTCTAGCATATTCTTTTGTTTTCTTGCCCGCATTACTAATTGCTGCAATCCTTCGTTAAGCTTGGTCAGTCGTTCTTCCATTCCTATCCTTCCTTCCGCATACACTGTTCCTTTATATCATCTCCTTAATCGAGAGAAATATTCAGTTGTTCCAATTCCTTCTTTCTGCGGACAATTTCTTGCAGCTCATCCATCTGTTGTATATGCCTGCTCATTTCTTCTAAATGATTCCGTTTAATCCGTAAAACAGCTTCCCGAAATGCTCGATTTTTCTCTTCTCTTGTCGGATAACTCGGCAGCTTCGCATGAAAAATTGCAGCTACCTGTTTATCTTGCTCTTCTTCTTGCATAAAATGATTTAAAATCTCTGCTGGATTTATTTCTCCCTGTTCTCCTTGAGCAAATAGTAGTTTTGCAATTTTTTGATAAATTCCTTCCGTAAAATCACCAGGCTCTAAAACATCATGAACGTTAGGAAAGATTTCTGGTTCTTCACAAATCCAGGTAAGCAGCAATTTTTGCGCTTGTTTCACTCCAGCATCTTTTTCTCTTCGGGACTGCATTCCAGAGCGTGGCTTGATTGGCTTTTCTTCTAATTCCGCACGACTTCCATAATAAATCACTCTTCGTTTTAACAAATCATACGAAATATGGTAGGTTCTGGAAACTGCTTCCATATAGTTATTCCGTTCCATCTCATCTGAAAATTCCAAAAGTTTTTTTGCTGTCTCATTAAAAAATCGTGTTTTTTGTTCTGGATCTTCCATAGAATATTGATTCTTTATCACACGTATTTCAAATAAAAAGCTATTCTCTGCTTCATCCAGCCTTTGCTGAAATGCTTCTGCTCCTTCTGCCTTTATAAATTCATCTGGATCTTTATACGGTTTTAAATTCAAGACTCGGATCGAAAGCCCTGCATTTCTCAAAATTGGAATTGCTCGCAGCGCCGCATTGATTCCTGCCGTATCACTGTCATAGGCTAAAATTACTTCTTTTGTATAACGTTTGATGAGTAAACCATGTTGTAGTGTAAAAGCTGTTCCGAGAGAAGCAACTGCATTTGTGAAACCTGCCTGGTGCATACTAATTACATCCATATATCCTTCACAAATCAAAATATATGACTTTCTAGATTTTCTAGCCGCATTCATTCCGTAAAGATTACGGCTTTTATCAAATATCTTTGTCTCTGGAGAATTTAAATATTTCGGACTTCCATCTCCCATAACTCGTCCTCCAAATCCAATGACTCGATTGTTAATGTCCATAATCGGAAACATTACTCGATTCCAGAACTTATCATATGCACCTCGTTCTTCTATTTTAACCAATCCAGATTCTTTTAAAACAAGGTCCGAATATCCCTGCTGTTTTAAATATCGGTATAAATCATTTGGATATGGATTGGCAAATCCTAACCCGAATGATTTAATGGTTTGATCACTCAAGCCACGACTTTTTAAATATTCATATCCTCTCGCTCCATTTTCACTTTTTAACTGATAATAAAAATAAAGTGCCGCTTTTTTTTGAATCTCTAAGAGTAAATTCTTTTCATCCGTTCTTTTCTTATCCTCTTTGGAATATTCTGCTTCTGGAAGTGTTACACCTGCCCGATCTGCAAGTAACTTTAATGCATCCACAAATCCAAAATTTTCATATTCCATAATAAAACTAATTACATTTCCTCCCTTTCCACATCCAAAACAATAATATATCTGTTTGCCTGGAGATACAGAAAAAGAGGGAGATTTTTCATTGTGAAACGGACATAGGCCAAAATAACTGCTGCCCTTCTTTTTCAGCTGGACATAACTTCCAATTACATCTACTATATCATTCCGTTCACGAACTTCTTCAATTACTTCTTCTGGATAATACAATATGCACCCTTCCTTTCATCGTTTTAAGTGATAAGTTGCTGTTTGGAACTTTTATAGTAAATTATAAGCGAAATCGTTGTCTTATTCAATCAATTTCACTGTTTTTTTTCTTTTATTGACCTATTTTTTCTATCCTGATATAATAACTAAGAAAGCTTACCCAACGGCGAAACAATGAAACAATTTATTTCAACACTAATTTCAATGTTTGAGAAGCAAGAAAGTAAATAGAAAGGATGATATTACCATGTCTAAAATTGATACAGTTCGTGCTGCAATGGTTGCCGCAATGAAGGCAAAAGATAAACCAAGAAAGGATGCATTATCCATGCTGCTTTCTGTTTTAAAAAATGCAGCGATTGATAAACGCTCGGATTTAACGGAACAAGAAGAAAATATGGTTATTTTAAAGGAAATTAAACAAACAAAAGAAACCTTGGAATCCACTCCTGAAAATCGTACTGATATCATTGAAGAATGCAAGCTTCGTATCGCTGTTTATGAAGAATTTGCCCCAAAAATGATGGACGAAACAGAAATAAAAACAGTGATTGCAGAAGTACTCGCTTCCCTTGAAATTACAACACCAACAAATAAAGACAAAGGACGTATTATGAAAAACCTTATGCCAAAGGTAAAAGGAAAAGCCGATACAAAACTAGTAAATCAGATTTTGTCTTCCATGATTTCATAACGTTACTATAAAACAAGCAGCAACGATTAACCGACTATTTTTGTCCCATTTTTAATCGTTGCTGCCTATTTTTTTGTTCTATTACGAGGTTCCTTTCTTTCATTTCTGCATATACTAATGATAAAACCAATCAGGAAGTTTTATGGCAAATCAAAAATTAGATAATTTATTAAATCTCTCTCTTGATCTTACGCCAGAAGAGCGTCAGAAATCGGATGTGCTAAATATCGGGTATGAAGGGGATAATATTTGGGAACTTATTGTACGTTATACTGGAGATCTTTCTGAACTTTTATCCGACTATGAAGACATTACTGTTGTAAACCTTTTTTCAGGCTTTGCCATTTTAACGATTCCACAAAAATATATTGAGTCTCTCTCTGCTTTGCCACAAATCACATTTATTGAACAGCCAAAACGATTATTTTTTAATATCAATCAAGCCCGAAGCGCCTCTTGCATTAACCCACTCTTTTATTCTCCATGGAATTTAAGCGGAAAAGGAATTTTAATTGGAATTGTCGATTCTGGAATTACATTGACTCACCCTGATTTTTTAAATGAGGATGGTACAACAAGGGTTCTTTTTCTTTGGGATCAAACAGCGGATGGAACGCCCCCTGCTGGCTATGCAACTGGAGCAGAATGGTCCAAAGAAGAAATTGATTCTGCATTACAAAACCGAGAAACCATTACAACCGATTTAAGTGGTCATGGAACGGCTGTAGCTGGAATTGCCGCGGGAAATGGGCGTGCAAGCCAAAATCGTTACCGTGGTATAGCATTTGATGCTTCTCTTGTTATTGTAAAATTAGGTACTCCACTTCTCAACTCCTTTCCACGTACAACGCAGCTTATGCAAGGCGTAAACTACTGTATACAAAAATCTCTAGATTTACAAATGCCCCTTGTTTTAAACCTTAGTTTTGGTAATAACTATGGTTCTCATGACGGCACGGCATTACTCGAATCTTACTTAAATCAAGTCGCCAATATCGGAAAAACCACGATTTGTATTGGAAGTGGAAATGAGGCTTCTGCTGCGTTACATGCTTCTGGTATTCTTACAAATGGAAAAGAAGAAAACATTATGCTTTCCGTAGGTCCATATGAACCGAATTTGAATATTCAAATCTGGAAATCTTATGTTGATCAATTCGATATTTCGCTGCGTTCCCCATCTGGCACAATGGTTGGTCCGTTTCAGCAAATTCTTGGAACGCAACGATTTCGTATTGGGCAGACTTCACTATTTCTCTACTATGGAGAACCCAATCCATACAGTCAGGCACAGGAAATTTACTTAGAATTTTTACCAATTAATGATTATATTGATTCTGGAATTTGGTATATCAATCTTCTTCCAAGAAACATTGTCACAACTACTACGAATTATCATTTATGGCTTCCAGGCGGTGGTGTTTTAAACGGAAGTACTCGATTTTTACAGCCTACTCCCGATACGACTCTAACAACCCCTTCCACTGCTTCCGTTCCCATTACTGTTGGCGCCTATAACTCTCTGCTTGGTACCTATGCAGATTTTTCTGGAAGGGGATATACCCGTACAAATCAAATCAAACCTGACTTAGTTGCCCCTGGTGTCAATATTACTGCTCCAGTAGCTCCCGATGGATACGGCAGTTTCAGCGGAACTTCTTTCGCAACTCCGATTGTAAGCGGCAGTGCGGCACTTATGATGGAATGGGGTATTATAAATGGAAACGATCCTTTTTTATATGGAGAGAAGTTAAAATCCTATCTGCTGCGTGGAGCGTTACCTCTGGCAGGAGAAACGGTTTATCCTAGTCCACGCCTTGGATATGGAAAGCTCTGCCTAGAAAACAGCTTTCCGAATCAATGATTAATTGCATTTAATGCTGTTTTCATCAATTCTTTCACCTCGTCTACTGGAAGCTGCATCTTTTCTGCCACCTCTTCTACTGTTGCCTCTCTACCAAGTTCCTGTGCAAGTCGGCTTGTCACTTCATTCATTACATTAATATAGGCTGCCATTTTCTGCCCAATCGACGCTTCTCCTTTTTGTTCCTCAATTGCAGCTTCCATTGCTTGAATAATTCTCTCCTGAATAAATGGAAGGAATCCTCCTCCTTCGTATTCATATACTGCCATTGTCAACGCCATATTGCCTTCCTGTACCAAATCCGAAAATGGCAGACCACTCTCTACATAATTCTCTGCCATTTGAATTACTCGCTCTAAATTTCCTTCAATTAAACGGTTTCGTACAGACGCATCTCCCATTGCCAATGCCTCTGCCAATTCTTCTATTTCATCCAATTCACAAGGTGTAATTCCCTCTAGTTCTTTTTTGTACATTTGATAAAACTTATTTTGTTCACTCATCTTCCTATCTTCCTTTCTTATCCTACAATTTTATTCCAAAAATACTGCAACTTCCATTCGATCTCATTTAGGCGTGTTACTTGATAATCCGACCATTCTACTGGAAATTGTTCGGTATATTCTGTTTTTAATAAGCGATCCTCTAGCAATACAATCACCCCATAATCATTTTCCGTACGAATTAATCTTCCAGCTGCCTGAAGAACTTTATTCATACCTGGATAACGATAGGCATAGGCGAAACCATCCATTTCTTTTTCTGCATAAAACTTTTTCAAGATCTCACGCTCGGAACAAATTTGAGGTAAACCTGTTCCAACGAAAACTACTCCAATCAATCGTTCCCCTTTTAAGTCAATTCCTTCTGAAAAAATACCTCCACTCACACAAAATCCCACAAAGCTTTCGCCATGTTCATCGGAAAATTGTTCCAGAAATTGTTCTCTCTCCCTTTCTGTCATTCCATTTTTTTGCACTTGATATTCATAATTTAGATTTTGTTTCTCTATCATTGCAAGTACATCCATCATATAGCCATAGGAAGGAAAAAACACAAGATAATTTCCCCGTTTTGCCCTCACTATTTTTTCAATATAAGCCACTATTTTTTCAAACTCAGAAGGAACTCTCCTTGTATAACGACTGCTCACATCACTTCCAATTAAAAGCAGACGTTTTTTTGTATCAAATGGCGAATGGGCATAGATTGCATAATCATTTTGTTCCCCGCTCAACAACTCTTTATAATAACGAATCGGCAGCATCGTCGCAGAAAAAAAGATGGCAGCGATGCCTTGCTCCAAACAACCTCGAATTGCATTGGCAGGATTGACACAAAATAACTTTAAAAGAAATCTTCCATCTTCCAAATGCTGTGTATAAACACGATAATTCTCATCCATTCGATCATAAATCATTAAAAAGTTACGAAGCGAAAAGAAAAACTCACGGTCTTCTTTTGTCCATTTATATTCTGGATGAGCTTCTTCCCATTTTTGTAATTCTCCGAATAAAGCCTCCACTGCATTCACAGCCGCCCCAATTCCCTCTCCTTCTGTAAGTTCTTTCCATGTATCACATTCCCGTTTCAGTTGAAGCATAATCCGATTACAACGATCTATTTTCTTCGTTATAACCAATGCTGTTTTCATTCGTTTTTTTGCCTCTAGAAAATCTTCTTTTATTAATGCTGCACTGTACATTTCTCTTGCACGTTCCACAAGATTATGCGCTTCATCCATTAAAAAAATATAGTCTCCTGTATTATTATCTGCAAAGTAGCGTTGTAATCGGATATTTGGATCTAGCACATAGTTGTAATCGCAAATAATTGCATCCATCCAATTACTGACATCCAGACAAAGTTCAAATGGACAGACTTGGTATTTTTCTGCATAAGAAAGAATGACTTCTCGAGAAGCTTTTTCTTCGTTTGTAATCAAATCAAATACTGCCTGATTCACTCGGTCAAAATGTCCCTTTGCTCTTGGACAACTGATTGGATTACAATCCATTTCATCCAAAATACAGAGTTTTTCTTTAGCTGTAATCGTAACACTGGACAACTTCATCCCCTGTTTCCGCATAATTTCAAAACTTTCTTCTGCACCAGTTCTCGTAATCGTCTTTGCCGTCAAGTAAAAAATCTTATCTCCATATCCTTCCCCAATAGCTTTGACCGCAGGAAAAGTAACCGAAATCGTTTTTCCTATTCCAGTCGGAGCTTGAATAAACAAACGAGTTTCTCTCAAAATGGCTCGATAGACAGACACTACAATATCTCTCTGCCCTTTTCGATATGGAAAGGGAAATTCCATTCCCCGAATCGATTGTTTTCTTTCCAAACGATGCCAATACAGATACTTTGCCCATTTTCCATATTCTTGTATATAGAAAAAAAACTGCGATTTTATTTGATCTGCCGTATTGTATTCTCGAAATATCTGAATTTCTTCGGTATCCAGGTTACAATAAGTCATTTGAATCCAAATACCATCCATCTCTTTTTTTTGCATATACATATAGGCGTAGCAAACTGCCTGTGCTCGATGAACTGGAATTGGCTCTTGCATTTTCATAACATCTTGATACATTCCTTTTATTTCATCAATAATGATCGCTTCTCCTTCTTTCAGAATTCCATCTGCCCGTCCCTCCAATATCAATTCAATTTCATCGAGTGGAACCATAACCTTTAATGCCACTTCTGCTTCATAATTGTCGCCCATTTGTTTTTGAATTTTCCGATGTATCCGACCTCCCGCAAGCATCGCCTCTCGGTCCGCTGAACTGCTTCTTCGATTATCCAAGTCTCCCGATCGCATAATAAATTCTACTAAGTTACGAACCGATAGACGAACCCGATGATCCATCAATTGCTGCATAATTCTCCCTTCTTTCACAAAGTAGGAAAGCATTTATTCTTCCATTGTTTTTTTATTTCATTTGTGTTACACTTTTTATAGTTTCGCAGAATTAATTTTAAAGGAAAGCGTTCACTTCGTGCTGCACACACTTGATACAAAGAGAATGTCGATACCTATTCTGCAAATTTTATATTAATTTTGGAGGAAACCAATGAGTAAAGAATGTAATAACCAATCTTGTACAAAAGAATCTTGTGAGGGCTGTTCTCACAGACAGACCGACTTTTCTGTTGCTGCCAATGCAGGCAGCCATATTAAAAAAGTAATCGGCGTTGTAAGCGGAAAAGGAGGTGTTGGTAAATCTCTTGTTACCTCATTAATGGCATGTTCTATGAGAGAAAAAGGATATAAAACTGCTATTTTAGACGCAGATGTTACAGGACCATCCATTCCAAAGATGTTTGGAGTTCATGATAAGGCAACACAGGCACCAAATAACACAATCCAGCCATTATATTCAGCAAAAGGCACTGCAATGATGTCTGTAAATTTATTACTGGAAGAAGAAACCGATCCTGTTATCTGGAGAGGACCAATTATTGCCAACGTTGTCAAACAATTTTGGTCCGATGTCTGCTGGGGTGATGTTGATTATATGTTTGTAGATATGCCTCCTGGAACTGGAGATGTTCCGCTTACCGTATTCCAATCTCTGCCTTTGGATGGAATTATTATCGTTACCACTCCTCAGGATCTTGTTTCCATGATCGTTTCCAAGGCAGTTCATATGGCAGATGCGATGAACGTTCCAATTCTTGGTATTGTAGAAAATATGTCTTATTTTGTATGTCCAAATTGTGGCGAAAAACATTTTATTTTTGGAAACAGCGATATTCATACTGTTGCAGCCAACTTTGCAATTCCTGTTGCAGCTGCACTGCCAATTGATCCAAATCTTGCACAATTATGCGACTCAGGTAAGATTGAAGACTGGAAATTAGAAGGTCTTAACAATTTAACTGCCTTATTGGAATCCATTTAACTTGACAACACAATAAACCAGCAGTATGATAAGAAGGAACAATTCTTCGGGGCAGGGTGTAATTCCCTACCGACGGTACAGTCCGTGACCCGCTTTGCGGTGGATTTGGTGAAATTCCAAAACCGACAGTGAACGCAGCATAGCTGCAAAGTCTGGATGAGAGAAGAAATTGTATTATTTGCGTACACGATAACTGCCCCGAATGTATTTTGCATTTGGAGCAGTTTTTTTATTAAGGAGTGATTTTTATGGAACATTTAAAACTAATTTTAACTCAGGCACAACAAAATCTTTTCTTCTTGCTTATGGTAGCAGGTATTTCTTTGGTTATTTACTGCGTCTCTTATGGCGCCCAAGTTCTTATCGATCATCAATCCCATATGATAAAATGCAATACGTTTGGAACAACTACTTCCACTCGCCGTATAGCAGCAATTGGTATGTTTTCTGCAATTTCCGTGATTTTAATGTATTTTGAATTCCCATTGCCCTTTTTAGCACCTGGATTTTATAAACTCGATTTCAGCGAGATTCCAGTATTAATTTGCGGCTTTGCATTTGGACCAGCAGCCGGAGTGATTGTTGAATTATTAAAAGTCATTTTACATATTCTTTTAAAAGGAACTTCCACTGCCTTTGTCGGAGATTTTGCCAATTTTGCAGTTGGATGTAGCTTCATCGTACCTGCTACGATTGTTTATTATTGGAAAAAGACAAAAAAACATGCCATTTTGGGTTGTATCCTCGGTACATTAACAATCACTATCTTTGGCACAATTTTTAATGCACTTTACCTTCTTCCACAATTTTCCAAACTTTTTGGTCTTCCACTCGACCAGATCATCGCACAGGGTTCTGCTATTTTCCACGGAGTTACAAATCTGACCACTTTTGTAATATTCTGTGTCGCACCATTGAATTTATTAAAAGGCTTGCTTGTTTCCATCGCCGTAATGATTATTTATAAGCCAATCAGTCGCATCCTGCATCAAAAAATGTAAAAATCCTGCCTCCAAATATTGGTACTACTTCCAATATTTGGAGGTTTTTTTAGTCTATCTTATACTGGTGTTTCAACCATATCGTAAGGAGTTACCTGGTAGACATAATAATTCAGCCAGTTTGTATAAAGTGTATTGGCATGAGCTCTCCACGTTAAGATTGGAGTCATTTCTGGATCATCATTTTCATAATAATGTTCTGGAGGCGCAATGGAAATTCCTTTTGCAATATCTCTCCGATATTCTGCATCCAAAGACATACGATCATACTCTGGATGACCAAATAAAAATACATGCCTTTCATCCAAACTTTTTATCAAATAAACCCCTGCTTCTTCTGATTCTGCCAACAGCTGTAATTCTGGGTG
>Ga0079226_10000973_pt1 | contig 21511 bp, 21 predicted proteins | sample Poulit2014_FD_76345 | JGI IMG/M metagenome (GOLD analysis project Ga0079226, IMG submission 76345) | Agricultural soil microbial communities from Georgia to study Nitrogen management - Poultry litter 2014 | ecosystem: Environmental > Terrestrial > Soil > Agricultural land | place: USA: Georgia... | reverse complement strand
GTAATATCACAAATGTCTCAAGGTCAGCCTTATACAGAAGATTGAAGCAGGAAAGCCAGCCGCATAAATAAATTTTTATTTATGTGGCCCCTCAATCTGCGAATCGTTTCCGTACCCCTTATAAGCAGAACATTATTTTTAATTTTTTGCTTACTTTTTTTCATGTTTGTCACCCTTTATAACGGAAAAATATTGAATTTTAGCTAAATTATTGAGGAAATTTATGAAATAATTTACCTTTCTTTAACCTTCATTTATTAATAATTTTAAAGTTTTATAACGTTTATATTGTTTTTATGACTTAAAAAAGAATAATAGAATTATATGTAATTTTTTTGCCCAAAAAAAAGAATATTTATTTGGGCAAAAAAATGTTAATTATTATTTTGGTTTTGCATTGAGTCTAAAATTTTTTCACCTAATTTCCCCTGTTCTTCAGCATATTCTTGATTAGCTTTATCTACTGATTCTTTCCATTTATCTTTATCTGTAACATCAATTAATTCTATACCTTCTTCTTCTAATTCGTCTAAAGCTTCATCATTTGCTTCTTCCGTTATAGATAAATGATATTCTGAACTCTTTTGCACTGCCTCTTCTATAATATCTTGTTCTTCTTCTGATAAGTCTTCCCAGGCATCTAAATTATAAATTATTGATAAAGGTTGAAAAACATGTTCATCTTGTATTAAATATTCTGATGGTTCATAAAATTTTTCATTTAATATTGAGTCAGGCGTTCCTTCCATGGCATCTATAGTTCCTGATTGTAAACTTGTGTATACATCGCCAAGTGGCATAGTGCTTGCGTTTGTATTAAGTGCTTCAGCCATTTTCACATAAAGTGTGGAGTCCGGTACACGAAATTTTAAGCCTTTTAAATCATCAAAATCTTCAACTTTTTTCGTAGAGATAATATTACGTGGCCCGTCGTAATAAGCTCCTAGTAATTTAAAACCGTCTTCTTGATATCTTTCGTCTAAATCATCCTGTAAATCCTCAAAAGATCCTTTTAAGGTATCTAAGCCTTCCAAATTATACCAAAGTTCAAAAACTGAAGTTTCAGGCACATAAGTTCCGATTCCGGCCGTCCCAGTTTCCATCATTTCTAATGAGCCATCATGCAAGGCTTGTATCTCTTCATCTTCCCCACCTAAAGATCCTTCATGAAAGATTTCAACTTCTAAAGTACCATCCGACATCTCTTCTATATCATCTGCCATTTTATTTATAGCTTTACCATAAGTTGTATCTTCGTTGTAAATATTTCCAAAACGAATTGTTTTAGAAGAAGTATCACTGTTACTACCGCATCCTGATATTATTAACGTTATTGAAGAGAAAATTAAAAATATTGTAAGAAATCTTTTTTTAAGCATAAATGTGCCTCCTTATTAATTAACAAAATTAAAAATATTAAATTTTTTAAATTGTATCACCCCTCTTTATTTTCTATTGGTAATTTACTCCATGAAATAATTTGGCAAAAAAGTTACTGTAGAGGGCAAAAAGGCAACAATTAAAAGAGCAATAACTAAAGTTATAAAATAGGGCATTATAATTTTTAAAGTGTCAGAAACGGGTATTTTTCCAATTCCGCAGCTAATGAGTAGAAAACCTCCCACAGGTGGTGTTATGGCACCTATAGTGGCTGAAATGGTAAGAATTATACCAAAGAAAACTGGATCATATCCTAACTGATCCGCTACCAGTGACATAGGAGCAGCAAACATAATTATAATAGGTGTAACATCTACAAACATACCTATAATTAAAATAAAAGCTATAATTAATAAAAGCATAATAGTTGGAGAGTTAGTCAATGAGTTTAAAACGTCCAAAACGATAATCTGAAAACGAGAACGAACAAGTATATTTGAAAAGATAGCTGAAGTTGCTAATATCATAAAAGTAATAGCTGTTGTGTGCATAGAATTTATCACAGTATCTTTTAGTACATGAAAATTATTCATAGTTTTGAATAGAGCCCCTAAAATAATAGCAAGTAAAACAGCAATGACACCAGATTCAGTAGCGGTAGCGAATCCAGTTATAATTGATCCGACTATAGCGATAGGGAGAATTAAAGCTATCATTCCTTTCTTAGAAGCTTTAAGAAAACGTTTTTTTTCAAAAGTTTGAAATACTTTACCATAACCTTCACGTTTGCAAATAAAATAAGATGTAACCATCATAGAACCACTCATTATAATGCCAGGGATAATTCCTCCTAAAAAAAGCTTACCGATAGAAACATTTGTTAGAGATCCATATAGAATAAATAAAACGCTCGGAGGTATTATAGGTCCTACTACTGATGCTGAAGCAGTAAGTACAACACTAAAATCGGTCTTGTACCCCTTTTGTTCCATTGCTGGAATCATAGTAGAACCAATTGCTGCTGTATCAGCAGCTCCAGAACCAGATATTCCTGCCATCATCATACTGGCCAAGATATTTACATGTGCTAATCCTCCTCTAAAGTGTCCTACCACTGATTCAGCTAAATTTAATAAACGTATCGTTATTCCTGCTCTGTTCATCATCTCCCCAGCCAATATAAAAAATGGTATGGCCATTAATGTAAAAGAGCTGATACCAGAAAACATTTGTGATGGTAGTAAAGAAAAAGGCATACTAGCTTCTTCTGAGAAAAGAATAACTATAAGGCTAGCTAGCCCAATGCTGAAAGCAACTGGTATTCCCATTAAGACAAACACAATTAGAAGAAGGAACAATAAAAGAATAATCAACAAAACCCCTCCTATATATTAATTATTAGACATATTTACTCCTCAGTTTTTAATTGTTAATTTAAATATATCTTCTATAATTATTAAAATTAGCTCAATAACAATAAGAAAAGATCCTATTGGGAGCGCCCAAAATGGGTATTCCATAGGTATTTGTAAAACTGGAGAGAGTTGCGTTGCATTAGATTGAGCCATAATTACCCCGTAATAACCCATGATAGAAAAAAATGAAATAACTAAAATGTTATTAAAAATATCAAAAACATGTTTCCATACAAAGGGCAATTTTTCTAAAAATAAAGGGAAAGAAATTTGTATCCCCTTGCGAACCCCTACTCCTACAACGAGAAAAATTGAAATAACAATTAAAAAAGTAGTTAATTCACTTGCCCAAGTTAATGTTGGAATAAAATTTAAAGGTCTGGATATTGTTCCTAAAATAGTGAATAGGATACCTAAACTGAATAGAGTTACCGTAATAGTAATACTAATCCTATCAATTATTTTTCGTATCATATATATAGCTCTCAAATTCTTCCTCCTTTCGAATGATAAAATAACAAAAAAAGCGCTTACATATAAAAACGTTTTCAAAAGACTATAAGTTCTTATATTCAAAACTTAAAAAGTCTAAACATAGAATAATTTCAATTATTAGCTTAAATATTATTCGCATAAAAGCTATTATAATCATTTTAGAACATAATAATAGAATTAAAAAGAAAAGTCAATAGTTTTAGAATATTCTTATTTTTATTAAAATATTGACTTTAATAGAGAGTATGATTACAATATAATTTATAAAAACGTTTTCACATATAATTTAAACATTGAGGGAGAAAATGCAAAAAATAACAATAAGAGACGTAGCAAAAAGCGCAGGAGTTTCTATTTCAACAGTATCTAGAGTTTTGAATGGACGCGAAAATGTAAAAGAAAAAGTAAGAGAAGCAGTTAATAAAGCAGTTGAAGATGTGGGATATTCACCTAATGCATTAGCTAGAAGTCTTCGGAGTCAGTCTACAAAGACTATAGGCTTAATTGTCAATAATATACTTAACCCTATATATGCTGATATAGCACAAGGTGCGGAAGACACTGCACGTCAATATGGATTTCAATTGTTTTTGTGTAATAGTGGAGCTAATAAAGAGCAGGAAGCTATGTATCTTAATAGTTTGTGGGAAAAAAAAATAGAAGGACTTTTGATTGCTCCAACAGGATTTAATGAAACCCGTATTAATGATTTTTTTTATGCTAATGTACCTGTTGTTCAGGTAGACCGAAAAAGTGACAATTTACAAACTGACGTTGTAGTAACTAATAATAAAAAAGGAGCAGAGCAATTAGTAGAAAGTATAATAGAAAGGGGGTATAAAAATATTGCCGCCATAGTAGGTTCTCCAACTGTTACAACTGGGGTAGATCGTTTATCTGGGTATTTTAGTGCCTTGTCAAATTATAATATGGAAGCTCATTTTAACCATATAAAGATAGGTAATTTTGCTGAAAGTACAGGATATGAAGCTATGAACGAATTATTAAAAACTGACCCTCTTCCAGATGCAGTATTCGCCGGGAATAATTTTATGGCTAAAGGAGCCCTTAAGTCGATTAAAGAACATAATCTAAGTATTCCACAAGACATTGGATTTGCTATGTTCGATAATCCTGATTGGTCTGATATGCACAATCCTCCCATTACTTGTGTCCAACAACCAAACTACAAAGTAGGGATTGTTGCAGCCGAATTAGTATTTAGGCGTTTAAAAGAACAAGAAAAAGAATGGGTACCTATAACTGAAACATTAGAAAATAAAATAATTATTAAAGATTCTGTATAAAATTATAAAGGAGACTTTTGTATGATAGATAATAAACAACCTAAAAAACAAACAGTAGCTCAATATGTAGTAGAATTTTTAAAATATGAAGGAGTACAATACGTTTTTGGCATACCGGGAGGTCAGCCTTTAAGTATTTGTGACGCTATTTACGATCAAGAAGACATGGAGTTTATAGCCCCACATCATGAAAACGCTGCAGCTCATGCTGCCGATGCTATGGGAAGATTAACGGGAACCCCGGGAGTATGTTTAGCCACTACAGGCCCTGGAGCAACAAATTTGTTAACAGGAATTGGCGGAGCAAAAAGAGATTCTAGTCCTGTTATTGCTATAACTGCAAATAATAATAAAAAAGATATTTTAAGAGATGATGCCCAAGATGCTGATCATAATGCTTTATTTCGTTCTTTAACTAAGTGGACTGTCCAAATCAACGATCCAGAGCATGTTCATGAAATTATGAGTGAAGCTTTTCAAACAGCATTGAGTGGGAATCCAGGTCCGGTACACATTGATTTTACAAGAGATGTTCTTCAAAAAGATATGCCGGAAAAATATCAAGTTTATCGTAATACAATAAATAGAAAGATACCAGGAGACGTAGAGCAACTTAACAAAATCATAGATATTATAGATAATTATGAGAGGCCGGTTATTTGGGCAGGAAACGGCGTAAAATTATCGCAAGCTAGAAAAGAACTATTAAATCTCGCAGAACTACTTAATATCCCTATTATAACCACGTTTAATGGAATAGGAGCTGTTCCAACAACTCATGATTTAGTTTTTGGAACACGCAGTAGAATGGGAACCATGCTTTGCGATGAAATTATTTCAGACTCAGATGTAATGTTAGCAATCGGAAATAGTCTTAATGGCCCTTCTACTTCTCGATGGAAAATGAAGATACCAAATAAATTAATACAAATTGACATTGACCCTACTATTATTGGAAAGCATTACCCAGAAACTTTAGGAGTTTGGGGAGACGCGAAGGAATGCTTAAAATATATTATAAATAACTCTAAAACTACAGAGATGAAGCAAGTTAATAGAAAAAAGAGAATTGAGCAATTAAAAGAAAAATATAAAAAATGGAAAGAAACACGAGTTAATGTACCTGAATATAGAAAAGAAAGTCCTATAAAACCTCAATCATTAATAGAAACCATTGGAAATATTGCTCCAAATAATACAGTTTTTTCTGTTGATGCAGGTAACCCTGGTATATGGACACATCTCTTATCCATTAAAGAAAATAATTTATATATGAAACCTGTTGGTTTTGGAAACATGGCTTTCTCTTTGCCTGGTGCAATAGCAGCAAAACTTACTTATCCAGAACGGCCAGTTATCTGTATTGTAGGAGATGGATCATTAGGTATGTCTTTAGCAGAAATAGAAACGGCTGTTCGTTTAAAGTTATCTATAGTACTAATTGTCATGAATGATAAAGGTTATGGAAATATCAAACAAGAACAATTAAGAGATTTCGGCCCCAGATATATAGGTGTTGATTTTACAGATATTAGTTTTACAGATATTGCTATAGCTTGTAACGCCAAAGGAGAAAGGGTTAACAATAATGCAGGTTTTGAAAGCGCTTTACAAAGAGCTTTGTCTTCAAATAGCTTATATTTAATTGATGCACTAATTGATCAAAAAGAAAGCGTATGGGATAAACCTTTTTAGTTTAAAAATTCTCTTATATAATTATTCTTTAAATCCGGGGAGGAAAAACCATGAGAAAAAAAAAGATACAATTTATGAGTCAAGCAATCAGTTCTATTAATGATGGTGATAAAGTTGCTATTGGTGGATCATTAATTCGTCGCCACCCTATGGCAGCTATACATGAGATTATCCGTCAAAAGAAAAAAAAATTAACTATTTATGGTTGGAATAATGCTATTGATTTTGACTTATTAATAGGTAGTGGTTGTATAAAAGAAGCACATTCTTCATATGTAGGTTTAGCTTACGCTGGTCAGGCTAGGAATTTTAGAAGAGGAGTAGAAAATGAAGACATACGATTTGTGGATCATTCAGAAACTACAGCTATAGACAAATTTAGAGCAGGAGCTTCGGGGCTAAGCTTTATACCTTCTAAAACTCCTTTGAATTCTTCACTTATGACTAATAAAGAATACCAAAAAACGATAAAATGTCCATTTACTGAACAAGAATATATAGCTATGCAATCTTTTACTCCAGATGTTTCTATAGTACATGCGCACAAGGCTGATATTTACGGTAATGTTCAATTAGACGAAAAAAGAATGATGGACAATGAAACTGATGTTCTAATAGCAAAATCAGCTAAATATGTCATTGTTACCGTAGAACAAATAGTAAGTGAAGAGTCTATAATAGATAAAGCTAACGATACTGTTTTACCAAGAATTTTTGTGGACGCAGTAGTTGAAGCTCCTTATGGAGCTCATCCTACTTCTTGTGATACAAGATATGATTTTGATATCGATCATTTACAAGAGTATTCCGAATTATCAAAAACTTGGCAAGGGACTCAACAATATATTAAAGAATTCATAACGGAAACTCAAGATTGGGGAGGTTACCTCGAAAAAATTGGTGTGGAAAAATGGATGCAGCTAACTCGCAGTTAAAGGAGGAAATAAAATGAAACGATATACATTGGCCGAATTATTAAGTTATGAAATTAGTCGTTATATACAAGACGAAGACGAGATGGGGTTCATTGGTGTGGGGACAGGAGGAGAAGCATTTATATTGGCTATAGGTATCCCAGCCGTGGCTTCTCGCATAGCACAATTAAATCAAGCTCCAGATTATATGGTAATGTTTGGTCCAATAATAGATGCAAAGCTAGATGAAAAAGATGTGCCTAAAACCCAATACGAATATGATTTGATACATTGGCCTGCTAGAGCGCAAATAACAGTAGAAGAAGCTTTAACAATATTTAAACAAGGTAAAATGGGGATTGGTTTTGTTTCTGCAGCTCAAATTGATATTTATGGTAATTTGAACATTACAAGAATAAATAACAACAACCAAGATTCTCAAATAAGACTGCCAGGATCTTTAGCTCAAACAGACCACCATGCTTATGCTAAAAAAACAATAGTTACAATAAAACATTCAAAAAGAAATTTTGTAGAAAAAGTGGATTTTGTATCGGCGGTTGGTCATAATAATCAAAAAGGTTTGCCAGGTGGAGGGCCAATATTAGTTGTTTCCGATATAGCAGTTATGGATTTTAATTCACAAACCAAAAAAATGAGGCTCAAATCTATCCACCCAGGGAACACTATAAAAGATGTCTTAGATAATACTGGATTTGATATGGAAATTCCTGATGAAATACCAAAAACGAAAGAACCTAATGAAGAAACTCTTAAGCTCATTCGTGAACGCATTGACCCTAATGGTAATTTTTTAGAGGCAAAGATGTCACTTGTACCTGCAGAATTAAAGAGGTGATTATCTAGTATGTGCACAATTAATGCAAATTTAGCCCTTGATGTTGGATCGAACTCTCTAAAATTAGCCTTACATTCAAATAAATATGGATTTATCTACCAAATTCAAAGAAAACATAGTATTAGTGCACGAATAAATGTTGATGATATATGGAATACTGTTAAAGAAATGATTAATGAGTTAATTAAAAAAAATGATTCATACAATATCCAATCTATTTGTATAAGTTCTTTCCTTGGCTGGGTAGCTGTTGATTCTGAAGGTTATCCAGTTACTGAAGCTTGGACTTGGATGGATAAACAAGTAAATTTACTCCATAAATACAAAGAGTATGTTCCTAACTCTTTATTTCAAACTACTGGAAGAGTATTAAATTCTGAAATAGCTGCTTTAAAATGGGCGGATTTAAAAAATAATTCTCCTTATATTTTTAATAAAGTGGCAAAGTTTACTACGATAAAAGACTATTTAAATTTTAAATTAACAGGTATTCATTTAATAGATGCGACTCATGCTGGGTATACAGGTCTTTTTTCCATTTTTGATTTTTCTTGGAACAAAGAACTATTACAAATTTTCGGAATTGAACCCAATAAACTGCCTTATTTAGGCGAAGGGACGGACATAGTAGGTAATATTACTTCAAAAGTTCGTAATGAAGTTTCGTTACCTCCAGATACCTTAGTAATTCTTGGTGGGCCTGACGGTGCTATGGCGATGATTGGAGGTGGAGGTTTACAAAAAAACTGTGCTGTTAATGTCATGGGAACCACAGATGTTTTGTTTTTTATCCATGATACATCTCCTAAACAATTAAATTACTCATATGAAAAACGCTATCTCATCCACAACCGTCATTTAATCCCTGGTTTGTGGCTCTCTGGAGGCCCATTAGGGATGACGGGAGGTTCCATTGATTGGTTTTTAAATCTTTTTACATGTAATCAAAATATGGGTTTCACAAGTTTATATGAAACATTTGGTGATTATGCTAAAGGTGTAAATCCAGGTTCAGAAGGAGTTTTTTTTATACCTGCTTTATCAGGAGAACGAAATCCAACTTGGTATTCCAATATGCGAGGTACATTGATAGGTGTAAATCCAGAACATCATAAAGGACATTTATATAAAGCTTTATTAGAAGGCATAGGGTATTCACTAAAAAATGCTATTGATGCGCTAAACGATACAGGATTAAATATTGAGACTATCTATTGCCTGGGTGGAGGAACGAAAAATAACTTAGCCTTACAAGTACGATCTGATATTTTTGGTAAAACTATTTATACAAAGAAAGAGTCTGAAGCTAGTATACTTGGTGCTGCTATTTTATGTTCTATTACTATGGAGGATTCAAATAAAAAAGAAAACTCAAAAATAATTAAAAATCCTATTATCAAAAAATTCAAACCAAATAAAGAAAATAACAACTTATATAAAGAATACTATATGAAATACATCGAAATATTAACTGAAATGAACAAAGTTTATTCGACTAATTAAAATACAAGGAGGGTTTTAAATGGATTCTAAAATAGATTCTTTATCTAATGCAGTGTCCATAATAAATAATAAATCTCATATCAGTTTTAGTGGGTTTGCTCACTCCATTGCTCCAATGGCTTTCGTCAGAGAAATGATTAGACAAAGAAGGCAAGATTTGGAAATAAGCGCTGTGGGAGAAGCATGGGCGGTTGATATGCTAAGTGGTGCTGGACTTTTATCCAAAGTAAGACTATCTAATTTTATGTTTGAAGGGTGGGGGAGGTGTCATAATTTTTCACGAGAGGTAGAGGAAGGAAATATAGAAGTAGAAGACTACAGTCATTATGGAATGATTAACAAATTTTTAGCAGGATCTATGGGGATTCCTTTTTTGCCTACTAAAGTTATGAATGGGACTGATATAGTAAATGTGGATACAATTGATAAAAGTAACAAATTTAAAGAATATACCTGTCCTTTTTCTAAAGAAAAAGTAATACTTCTTCCCAAAATTCAACCAGATTTTGCTATTATTCATTCATCAAGAGCCGATAAAAATGGAAACATCCAATTATTTGGAATTTCATCTTCAACAGAAGAGATAGCTAAAGCAGCTAAATATGTAATTGTTACTACCGAAGAAATAGTAGAAGAAGAAGTGATTCGAAAAAATCCTTCTAATACGATATTGCCTGGTTTTTTAATAGACAAAGTCGTCCACGTACCTTATGGAGCTCATCCTAGTGGCATGTACCAATATTACGATTATGACGTAGAGCATATTGATATTTATATAAAAGCTTCTAAAACAAAAAAAGATTTCAACAAATATCTTCAAAATTACGTATTTAACTGCGAAAATCATTTACAATACTTAAAACAAATGGGCATTAGCCACTTACTTAATTTGAGAGCAGATCCTTATTATGGCTATTCATTGAAAGGTAGGGAAGAAAAATATGTATAATAATTCAGAATGCACTACAGATGAAATAATGGCTTATACAGCTTCTTATTCTTTTATAGATGGAGAAGTTGCTCTTGTAGGGACGGGTCTTCCTATGATAGCAGCTTTTTTAGCCAAATTAACTCATGCGCCTAATTGTACACTAGTATTTGAGTCTGGAGTAATGGACTCTAATTCTAAACATCTTGCTACCGGGGTTGGTGACTTTCCACTAGTTAGTCATGCAGTGAAAACTAGCAGTTTATTTGACTCACTAAGTTTGTTACAAAGAGGGAATATAGATTTAGGATTCTTGGGAGCTGCTGAAATTGACCCTTATGGTAATATAAACTCTACTGTTATTGGAGATTATAAACACCCTAAAATACGTTTACCTGGTAGTGGAGGAGCAAATGACATAGCTTCTGCAGCCAATCGAGTTGTCATTATGCTAAAACACCAAAAAAGAAAATTTGTTGAAAAATTACATTATGTTACTTCCCCAGGTTTTCTAGAAGGGAATAATTCTAGAGAAAAATATGGTCTCCCAGGCGGAGGGCCCGAAAAAGTCATTACTGATTTAGGCGTTTTCCACTTTGATAATATTAGCAAAAAAATGAGTATTACATCATTACATCCTAATGTCTCATTTGAACAAGTACAGAATAACACAGGATTTGAATTAGAGTTACCAAAAAAAGAAATTCCTACAACGAGTCTTCCCTCTAGTGATATTATAAAAAAAATACGTAAAATTGACCCAAACGGTTACTACATTAATAATTAAAACGTTAAACATTGTTTCACGGATTTTAAACCCATAAAATATAAAGGAAAAGTGTCAATAATTTTAAGTATTAATGCTCTTAAACTGATTTTAATATGAAATTTTTCTAAAATTTCCATATCTATAGAAAAATAATAATGATAGATTAAAAACCAGGATATTTTTTTAAAGTTTTCCTGGTTTTTGATTTAGTAATCATACAATTTTATTCCTTTAAAATTTTATAGACTGTACTTCTTCCCATATTATATTCTTTGGCTATATCCGTAGCACTTTCTCCTTGAAAAAATAAAATACGCACCTGTTTTTTTGTTTTTTCGTTTATTTTAGGTCTTCCACCAGTTTTGCCTCGTTGTCTCGCCGCTGTTAATCCAGCTTTTGTTCTCTCCTGGATAATATCTCTTTCAAATTGCGCAAAAACGGCTAACATACCAAACATTGCTCGTCCGGTGGATGTGGTGGTATCTATGTTGTCTTGGATACTGATAAACTCGGCTCCCTTTTCCTGTAGTTCATCGGAAATCTGGTAGAGCTGTTTCGTAGATCTGGCCAAACGATCTAATTTATAGACGACAAATTTGTTCCTTTTTTGAGTTGCTTTTAGAGCTTGACGCAACTCTTCTCTATCAGCCTTGCCACCGCTTTGTTTTTCCTGGTAAATAACATATTCCTCTCCCTGATTCTTCGCATATTCTTGAATGGCTTGTTCCTGAACGTTAAGGTTCTGATCTTCAGTCGAAACTCTGGCATACCCAATAATCATTGTACACCCTCCATACGTTTTATGTGTTTTTAAGTATAGACGAGTTTATAAACGAAAACAAGCAAAAGTAAACTGTTAAAATCTTGATATACGAAGCTTGAAATTCAAGTCTATAAAACGATCCTTTTATATAAAAACAGAGAAAGAAAAGCCCGTAAACAGAATAAGAAAAATACAGTTCATATAATTTTTGCTTGTATAGTCTAACATACTCTTATCGCAGTTTAAGCTATATAACTTGTGATTTCTCGTGCAGCCTCTTGAATCAAGTGTATGAATTTCGGTAGCAACTTATGGTTAAATCTATGTTCAGGACCAGCAACGCTTACGCTTCCTGCTATATAACCATTTGGATAAAAAATAGGAGCAGCTACTCCCTTAGTATTTAAATCAACTTCATTAGATGTAACTATAAAATTCTGTTTTTGAATTAACTTCAATTCTTTTTTTAAAGACGAAATATTCTTTTTGTTTTTTATTCTGCTTAATATAAAATTTTGATGTTCTATATTGGGTGTTTTTGCACATCCCCCCGAAAAGGTGGAATAAGCCCTATAAATTCTTATGGTTGAGCAGTACTACCTTTCCGGGAAATAGATGATTATTCATCGGGAATAACATTTAAAAAATCCAATTTTTGTACAATAGCCTCTAGATTGATGGAATCCGGATACTTGTTAAATTCATAATGGCCGTAGAAATTAATATGCTGCCAGGCTACAGGGGAAATACGCTTCAATGCATCTGAACTTATCCCTTTTCTATCTCTGTACTCCAACATTTTGGATAAGATGGTGGCATTATAATATATAACACAATTGGCAATAAGCCGGCTACATTCGTCCCATATGTGTTGGTCTTGTTCCGTTTTAAAACGAAGTTTACCAAAATTAGCGTATGAAACAGCTCGATGTAGTTTATGATAGCTTTCCCCTCGATTTAAGGAACGCTGCACGTTTTGACGCAAAGAAAAAGAATCGATATAATCTAAAAAATATAAACTCTTTATAATGTTGTCGTATTCCCACAAAGCTCGTTTGGTCTTGTTTTTGCGTGCATAAGCACTTAACTTTCCTATAATAATACTCTGCGTTGTAGATTTCATAGCTAGCGATAATATAATGCGCTGAATATTTTCCCATTCTTCTGCGATTAAACGAGTATTTATTTCCCGAACCGGCTTGATTAATACGTTTCCATATTGGCTTGGATGATGGAAGCCGTATAAGGATTTGCTAACCGTCCTGTAAAAATTTCTGTAACGTGGCGCAAATTGATAACCAAAAAAGGAGAGGAGGGCAAAATTTACCTCGTTGGTTCCATGGGTGTCTGTCGAGTGTACCTCCGACTGAACATCGGTTGTGTTGTTATATAAAACATCAAACACATAATGGCTTTCATGTTCATTTGCCCCAATAATTTGAGAGTTTACTGGAATATGATTAGCGACCATCGTATAAGAAACCACTCCCTTTTTTAAGCCGAAATATTTGGGAGAATGACGAGAGAATGGTATGCAGACCTGTTTCGAACTTCTGTCCGTCACTGCTGGAATGAATCACCTCATTAATATCAAAATGATGAAATATAGGAAGGTTGCGAACAGCATTACTGACACGATTGTTCGCTTCTTTTAATGTCTCTAATCGGATAAAATTATCGGAGGTAGCTTTAAGCACAGAATAGCCGATATCAGAGATTTCTCCCATTCTTCCCAGTCCCATGTTCGTTCCCCAAGCAATTAAACAAGCGATTAAGACCTGATTTTCTTTGGTTTGCTTTGCATATCGCCCCAAAATGTGATGAAAAACATCAAGAAAATAACAGTCTTGGTTGGCATATTGTAAAATACTGCCGATGTCGATAGTGTTTAATGCATTAAAAAAAGAATGATTAATATCCTCTGTTTCTCGCTGGTTGATAAGTGTCCATTGACCATGTCGTCCTCGTTTTTGACGAACATGTTCATTCCTTCCGGAAGCAATACGCTGGTTCACCTCTTTTAAACGTCTTTCAACACGTTGCTTTAATTCATTTAAATGCTCGTCGACGGGCTGACGGAAAATGTTTAAGCCGGTGTCAGCTAATAGTTTATCTTTCTGTTGCCATTTATCCTCAGCTAGGAGGTCATCTTCAAAACTACGGAATCGGATGCTGTCGTGACAAAAAGCATCCCCTGCTTCTAATCGGTTGCGTAAAAGTTGGTAGATCAAAAACTCATATCGATCTGTATTGATATTTTTTTCTCCGTCTACTTTTCTCTCATAGATGTAATGTTTCATATTGTTCGATATAAAACGCTGAGGTAAACTTTCTGTAGCGTATTGTCTTAATGATTTATTTTGCTGAAAAGCTTGTTTTACAAAGTCAATGGCTTCCATGAGAGAATCATTTTTGGTAGAAGCTGCAAAATCAACCATAAGCAATAATGGCCGCAAACGTCGTTTGAACTGACTGGATAACTGGTTAATATATTCCCATTGAAGAGATGCCTCATCCCATTTTGCATTGGTTTCCATCTGGTTTACAACACTCTCAAGTTTTTGAGGGGCAAGAATGGAAAAAGCTTTCTCTTGAATATCACGAAAAGGAGCATTAGGTGCGATATTTTCACTAGTAAACAATTTGAGAACTTCACTCGCTTTTTTCATGTTTGTCCGGTTCTCTTTGTAATAGTCATATATCTGGTCCTTAGCTGTTGCCTTTGCTTCGTTGATATAGCGTCTAATGTTGTAAATGAAAGTATTAATTAAATTGTCATTCATCCGTTGGTAACGATAGGATATATAGCATAAGAGATAAACATAGACAATTCCTTCATCAAGCCTTTTAAGCCTGAATACCGAATAATAATCCACTAAAGAAGCGTAATGTTTTATGCTTTCGTTCGAAATTTTCAGTGCAGGTAATATCGTGCTTGCCAGTAAATATAACGAACGAATCTGTTTTCCTCGATGAATCTCGCTTTTGATTTCTTTTAAACTGAAATCTTTTGGTTCTCGCTTGAGGCGTGTAATTTCATACAATCCATGAGAATCTTCTAAAAGTAATCTTAAATCCTCTCTATCAGACGGACGAAGATATTGGCGCATGACTGATGTTAACCTGTTTTGTTCCAACGTAATTGCTCTGCCAATCGTCTCCTGTATAAAACTGTAGCCAGGGGTAACAAGACAATGTTCGGATAAATAGTTCATTATCTCACGAAAAATGAAGATGGGTTTACTAGAAATCGTGACTACTTGACGAGCTTTCTTTTGAATTTTATTTCGTTCTTTAACCCCGCAATTGCGATAGCCGTATAGTTCAAGAATTAAACGCTGTTGGTTTAATCGAGTAAACTTATCAATAGAACGAAAGTCTTCAACTTCATCGTTGTTATTGAAATGTTCCTCTAGAACGTATTGAAGGTCATTTGTCACATCTCTTAAATCAAACTTAAAAAATAGATATTTAGCTTTAAAATAACCAAGCTGAAGTACAAAATAAGCTTTAGATTTAACGGAGCGCAACTTTTGCATCAATTCTTTTTCAGGCTGAGAGAGCGAAAAATAGTAACAACGATCTTCATATGTAAAGTCTGGTCTTCCAAAGATAGCTTTAATTTCTTTTTCATCTAAAATGTTCAACCGTTTCTGTTTGGTTTCCGAATTTTCAGACATATCTTCTCCTTTTCTTCGTAAGATTTCGTTACATCGATGAATAAATAATTTTTTCAAAAAGTCTCATAACTAGGGGAAATCCAGGAAGGAAAGCAAAACCTTCCCCCTGGATCTAGCTTTCTTGGTCTTTCACCTAATCTTTAGCAACATTGGTCCATGCCCAGCAATACAAAACTCGGTCCATTTGGCGTTTCATTATTATCTAAGGTTACTGTCTCTACAGATTCCTTTACATCCCGATCAAAAGCTACTCGAACCCCATTGATTTCTTGAACATCGTCTGTATCCTTTGGTTCATCTAAGGATAGCCCTATCTGAGGTCCGCAACATCCAGCACCGTTTGAATAAAAACGTATGCTATTCACGCCTTTTTCTTTAAAAATCGTCTCTAATTGTTGTTTGGCACTATCTGAAATATTCATTCTCCATTCCTCCTTCAATAGAATTCAATTTCCCCGTAAATACTCCTTTGAACTTTTGTTAATTTAAAAATGGTTCCTTGCCTATACGTACAAATTGTTTACAAATTAATTATTTCTTTTAGATGGTCATAGCTGTTTTTTTCTTCTTGTATCCAAGGAATCATCGCGCATTGTTGTGACAGTTCTTTACTAACTTTATTAATCCATTGTTTTTCTGAAGCTGCTCGACCTTTTAGGATAGGATCTGTCGTGCTGGTTGCGTACAGACTTTGGTTAATAACCCACCATGTTGGCACGATTTCGGCACGCTTTAAATCCTCTTGTAACCGTGATGCCTCCAGTACAGGGGTTGCTTCGGCCAGTGTTACAATGACAACACCGGTTTCTTTTGGATTACGAAGCCGCGGCAGTAATTTTTTTACACTCGTTGGCACTTCACCTGTCGACCGGCTAACTTCCTTATGGTAAGCCTCGGTTGAATCAAGTAACAACAACGTATGACCTGTCGGCGCCGTATCAATCACGACAACCTCGTCATCTGACTTCTCCACAACCTCTGCAAATGCTCGAAACATCGCAATTTCTTCTGTACAAGGAGATTCAAGATCTTCCTTTAAATAATCAAGGCCTGCTTCATCCTGTTCACTGCCTACGGTCGCAAGTATTCCCTGTTTATATCTTTCAACTTCTTCCTCAGGATTAATACAACTGATAGATAAGTTCTCTTTTGCCTCGCCTGCTCCATGAAACATATCCGTCAGATGTGCCGCTGGATCTGTTGTCGTTAAATGAACTTTATGGCCTTTTTCTACAAGTCCAACCGCAATGGCAGATGCCGTAGATGTTTTTCCTACTCCTCCTTTTCCCATCGTAAAAATAACACGTGTGTTATTCGATGAAAAATCGTCTATAATTTGGTTTAAATGTGGTAATTCAATCTTTTCGGTATCAATAGGAACTTCATCTGCTCCGCGTGCAATTGAATAACCACCTATCCATTGCCGGAGATTGTCAATACCGGTTAATAAGTAAGACACGTATGGCAATGCAAATGTTTGAGCCCCTTTTAATTCCTCTGGCATGCCCTTTAGTGCGTTTTGTTGACGTACATAAAATGCGGTTGAAACGTCATCATTCGGCTGATGCGTTTGCAGGAGTCCATTAATAATCAACATTTGCTTTTGAATACCGATATCATTTAGTTCTACAGACGCCCGGTTTGCTTCTGCTAATGATGATTTATCAGGTCGGGAAACCATAACCAGGCTTGTTTTATCTGGATCCGAAAGAGATTGAACAGCCTGATTATACGTCATTTTTTTATCCCCAAGACCAGATAACGGACCTAAACAGGATGCACCATGTGTACTCTCTTCTAAAAAACCATTCCATGCTGTTGGTAGTTCCAAAAGACGTAGGGTATGCCCGGTTGGTGCTGTATCAAAAACAACATGGTCATAGTTATTTAAAATACTTTCATCAGACAACAAATGAGAAAATTGATCAAACGCAGCTATTTCAACAGTACATGCGCCTGATAGTTGCTCTTCCATGGTTGCCACTACGGAATCGGGTAATTTATCACGATACGGACCAACCGTTTTTTCACGATAAATTCTGGCAGCTTCTTCAGGATCTATATTTAAGGCGAATAAATTATCGATATCTGGAATGGAAACGGGATCATTCGTCAGTTCTATTTCAAAAACATCCTGTAAATTGGATGCCGGATCTGTACTAACCAAAAGGGTTTTTTGTCCTTGGTCTGCTAGTGACACAGCTGTTGCACATGCTGCCGATGTTTTACCAACACCACCTTTACCCGTAAAAAATAAAAACGGCGTTTCAACATGATGTGTTGGATGGAATAATGGATACACGATATAACCTCCTCCTTAATCAAAATCAATTGGCACAGAAACTTTAGGCTTTTGCCCGAGTTCATCTGCTTGCACATCTAACCATTTCGCTAGTTCTTCGTTTGTTGGATAATGACCGACCTTCATGACGATATTATCTAGCAGTGTGATTGGCAGTGCATCTGCACCTTTTTCTTGAAGCACTTGATTGACTTCCTTGTTATCAGAAAAAGCTCCCGGGGCATCAGCTAAGTTATAACGTGTTACATCAAAATTTTTTTGCTCTAGGGAATAAACCGCTGATGAAACACGTGTTAATTCAGGATCGACACTTGGTCCGCAAACGCCTGTTGAACAGCACATAGCCGGATCAAAAATTTCTACTTTTTTCATCACAAACATCTCCTTTTAATTATTATATAAACCTACCCTTATATAGTGATGCACAAAATAGCTTTCATTTGTTTCCCATTTATTCCCCTGTTTCCGCAAAACGTCTTATTCTTTCCCCAATTTCATCTCGCACGCGCTGGAAAGCTGCCCTTTTTTCTTCATCCGTTCCTTCTGCTTTTGCGGGGTCGTCAAAACCCCAATGTTCTCGTTTAACTTGTGGAGGTGTTATTGGACAGCTATCCGCCGCATCTCCACAGAGCGTAACAGCCATATTTGCATGGTTCAAAACGTCTGTATCGACTATCTCCGATGTTTGATTCGAAATATCAATACCTACCTCTTTCATTGCTTTAACTGCATTAGGATTTAATCCATGTGCTTCAATTCCTGCACTTTTTACTTCCCAATCTTGGCCCAGATAGTGCTTTGCCCAGCCCTCAGCCATTTGGCTACGGCACGAGTTTCCCGTACATAGGAAATAGATTATTTTTTGGGACATCCTTCTACCACTCCTTTTATTAAAAATCATACAATTGTATGATTTGTTTCTTATAAAACTAATAACGTTAAGAATAGTCCAATTAAGGTTATAAACAAGATGGGGATGGTTAAAACAATTCCTGTTTTAAAATAAGTTCCCCATGAAATCTTGACTCCTTTTTGAGATAAAACATGGAGCCATACCAAGGTAGCAAGGGAACCTATCGGTGTGATTTTTGGACCTAAGTCAGATCCAACCACATTGGCGTATATAAGTGCTTCCCTAACCGCACCAGACGTGCTTGTTTCGGCAATCGACAAAGCATCAATCATAACCGTTGGCATATTGTTCATAATCGATGATAAAAATGCTGCGATAAAGCCCATTGCAATCGTGGCTATGAATAAGCCTTGTTCTGCTGTTGCTTGAATAACGGTGGCTAACGCATTCGTTAGTCCCGCATTTCCTAATCCGTAGACCACCACATACATACCGATGGAGAAAAATACGATGTCCCACGGCGCCCCCTTTATGACTGTTTTGGTATCTACTGCTTGACTGCTTCTTGCCATAACAACAAAGAAGATTGCTATAACACCGGCAATAATCGAAACAGGGATATTAATGAACTCACTTAAAAAGTAACCAATAACTAATAATCCCAGAACATACCACGATAGGTGAAACATTTTATAATCCTTAATGGCAGAATCAGGCTCAGCAAGTTTAGAAACATCATACGATTTTGGAATGCTTTTTCGGAAATAAATTAACAATACCGTGATGGTTGCAGCTAACGAAAACAGGTTTGGAATAATCATTCTGGAGGCATATTCCACGAATCCTATCCCAAAGAAATCGGCTGAAACAATGTTAACTAGATTACTTACGATAAAGGGCAAGGATGTTGTATCTGCGATAAAGCCACTTGCCATAATAAAAGGAAAAATCATCTTTTCTTGGAAATTCAGGTTTCGCACCATGGCAAGTACAATTGGTGTAAGGATTAATGCCGCACCATCATTAGCGAAAAAGGCAGCCACAATGGCACCAAGGATACTTATATAAACAAACATCTTGATTCCATTGCCTTTTGCTATTCGTGCCATATGTAGTGCTGCCCATTCAAACAAACCAATTTCATCCAAAATTAATGAGATAAGAATAATCGCAACAAATGCTAAGGTTGCATTCCAAACAATTTCTGTTACCGCTATAACATCACTAAAACCCACGACCCCTACGATTAAGGCAATAATGGCTCCACCAATCGCAGAGTATCCAATTGATAGTCCTTTAGGTTGCCAAATAACAAAAACAAGGGTTACTAAAAAAATTAAAATGGCTAGTATAAGCGTTGATGACAAAGTCTCTCTCTCCTATTAACAACAATTAATTCGTGTACCTTTTTCTTCTAACTCTTTCAATTTTTGATCTTGGCTTGGTAATGGCTCCAAGATTTGTTGAACAAATGGATAATATTCATGATTTTTATTGATAGAGTAAAAAATCCATTGCTCCCTTCGCTCTTCTTTAACCAGCCCAACATCTCGTAATTTTCTAAGGTGCTGACTAATGGAAGGTTGACTTGTTTTAAAGATTTCAACAAATTCGCAAACACAACAATCGTGTACATCCAGGATTTTCACCATAATTAAACGCGTCTGATCACCTAAAAGCTTTAAAATGATTGCCGCTTTTTCCATTTCAATACTTGTTTTAAGCATCTTCCAATCATCTCCTTTCATTCATTGATAATTATATAATTATATGCTTATATATTACAAATAATATGGTGATAAATATAACTGAAGCTACAAAAATTGTAAAAATGTAAGTAAGTTAGGGACTCATCTTTTCAAATTTGCACAAGCGAAAGGATTTTTTAATAAAATCCTTTCGCATTAATTCCATGCTCAAATACCTTTTGTTATCCCTCTTTGTGTTGTTCTTTATTGCTATTTTGGGAAGACTCGCAGCAACTTTCATGTTCTGTCGATTTCGATTCTTCAATTTCAACGCTGCAGCAATCCTGATTAGGTTTAGAAAACAATTTTTTGAAAACAGATTTTTTTTCTGCCACAAGTGTCACCTCCTTTGAAGGATAATTCTTAAAATATTGAATTAATAATAAGACCAGTGCTCGTGGCTACAATTAAAATAGTTGTAATGAATGCCACCAAAAATTTCTTTTTAAACAATTTGGATAACATAACGACTTCTGGAATACTTGCACCTGCACCACCGATAACTAGTGCAATGACTGTTCCCATTGACATCCCTTTTGTTATAAGAGCTTCTGCGATAGGTAACATCGTTTCAGGACGAATATACATGGGAACCCCGATAATAGAAGCGATTAACACTGAAAACATGCCATCGCCACTGGCGTATGATGTAATGAAATCTGCCGGAATAAACCCGTAGATAAATGCTCCGATAAATACCCCTATAAATAAGTAGGGAAGCATTGGATAAAGAAATGCCCATGCATCATTTAGAGCTTGCTTCATTTTAGACCCTTGATTATTACTAAAAAAACCGTCCCCTTTAACCGTTACGCCTTTATATGTTTCTGCTAAATGAAGTTTTGAAAATACAAGCCCTGCTAAAATACTGAAAATACTAAGTACGATAAAATACACAAG
>Ga0079226_10000972_pt1 | contig 21521 bp, 20 predicted proteins | sample Poulit2014_FD_76345 | JGI IMG/M metagenome (GOLD analysis project Ga0079226, IMG submission 76345) | Agricultural soil microbial communities from Georgia to study Nitrogen management - Poultry litter 2014 | ecosystem: Environmental > Terrestrial > Soil > Agricultural land | place: USA: Georgia... | reverse complement strand
GCAAGTATGGGATTAACTCTTTTGTATGGGCTTGTGATAGCGATTCCAGTAGGAGCATTTATTGCTTTACTCTGGCCAAGATTGAACATCGTAAAGAAAATGAATCCATCGATTCCCGAGGGACTGATAAGCACAAAGGAATTTACGGAAGAAGAAATGCCCAGTTTTACTGCAAGTATTATATCGGCACTTATTCCTGTTATTCTGATGGCAATTTTAGGAGTCGCTGAATTCACATTACCCGAAGATCATACCTTTATGAAAATTATGAGTTTCTTTGGATCAGCGCCCATTGCCTTGTTAATTGCCTTGTTACTTTCCTTTTATGTTTTAGGAGTAAGAATCGGTCGTTCACTGGAAGATGTTATGAAGTCATGTGCGGATAGTGTTAAACCGATGGCAATTATTATTTTGGTAATTGGAGCAGGTGGAGCTTTTAAACAGATTCTTGTAGACAGCGGAGTTGCGGACTATATTCAAACATTAACAGAAGGTTGGATGATATCGCCTATATTACTTGCATGGCTAATCGCTGTTATTATGCGTGCAGCTCTTGGATCAGCTACTGTAGCGGTAATGACAGCCGCTGGTATTGTACTGCCACTTGTTGAATCTTCTGGTGCTAGTTTAGAATTGATGGTTCTTGCTGTTACGACAGGTAGTATTGCGTTTTCACATGTAAATGATCCAGGTTTTTGGTTGTTTAAAGAATACTTCAATTTATCTGTCGCACAAGCTATAAAAGTTAGGACGACTTATACGACAGCATTAGGCGTATTAGGATTACTTGGCGTATCCGTATTGAGCATTTTTATTTGATAACTTTCAGATAAGAAATAATCAATAGATTTAGATCTGAATTTAAAAGTATAACAGATTATAAGAATAAAAATTAGTAAGGGAGATAGATAATCATGAATACACCAAATATTACACAAATGGAAGTTTACCCGGTAGCTGGGAAAGACAGTATGTTACTCAACTTAAGCGGTGCCCATGGACCATATTTTACTCGAAATGTTATTATTCTTGAGGATTCAAATGGCCAAAAAGGAATTGGGGAAGTTCCAGGTGGCGAGGAAATACGCAAAACATTGGAAGACTCGAAGAATTTAGTTATAGGTGAATCAGTTGGTAATTATAAAGCTGTACTGAACAAAGTACGAGGCACGTATGCTGACCGAGATAAAGGTGGAAGAGGGTTACAAACATTTGATTTAAGAACGACGATTCACGCAGTAACGGCGATAGAAGCTGCGTTTTTAGATCTATTAGGTAAACATTTAAATGTACCTGTTGCTGCACTTCTTGGCGATGGACAACAGCGGGATACAGTTGAAACACTTGGATATCTATTCTATATTGGCGATCGAAATAAAACTGACTTACCTTATGACTCTGGTGAAAATGAACAGGATGATTGGTATCGCTTACGTAATGAGGAAGCTTTGACGCCAGAGGCAGTTGTTCGGTTGGCGGAAGCATCTTATGAATTATACGGTTTTAAAGATTTTAAATTAAAAGGGGGCGTATTATCAGGGAGTGAGGAAATTAAAGCGATCAAAGCACTGAAAAACCGTTTCCCTGACGCTCGAATTACACTGGATCCGAATGGCGCGTGGTCATTGGAAGAAGCCATTTCCGTATGTAAGGATATGCATGGCATTTTGGCCTATGCGGAAGATCCGTGTGGTGCGGAAAATGGTTATTCTGGCAGGGAAATAATGGCGGAGTTCCGCAAAGCTACAGGACTTCCGACTGCAACAAATATGATTGCAACGGATTGGAGACAACTAGGACATGCATTACAATTAGATAGTGTGTCAATACCTTTGGCAGATCCACATTTCTGGACAATGGAGGGATCTGTACGTGTATCACAATTATGTCATGAATTTGGTTTAACATGGGGCTCACACTCCAATAACCATTTAGATATTTCTCTTGCCATGTTCACGCATGTAGCGGCTGCCGCGCCTGGAGATATTACAGCAATTGATACGCATTGGATTTGGCAAGAAGGAAGAGAGCGTCTAACAAAGGAACCATTCAAAATTAAAGACGGAAAAATTGCAGTTCCTGACAAGCCCGGTCTTGGGATTGAAATTGATATGGACCAAGTGATGAAAGCTAATGAAATTTACCATAGAGAAGCATTAGGTGCAAGAGATGATTCAGAAGCAATGCAATATTTAATTTCTGGATGGGCATTTGATAATAAGCGTCCTTGCCTTGTACGATAAACACGAATGTCATTGAAAATACAAGCGAAAAAACGTTAATTGTGGAAGAAAATAATTTGAAAGAATAAATAACAAATTAAGATGATGAATGAATTACCAAAATTAGCGACGGATCCTGCTGATTTTGGTAATTTTGCGTTCCACCACTCGTTTATCCGACAGTGGGTAGAAAGTGCATTTCAATGTAGTGTATAATTAAGATTAATCGTTCTATATGTCAATAATCAATATCAAAAAGATTTAAGTTACAACTCATTGATAAATTAGAGTCCCTTTCATAACGAACGAATGAAAGCAAATAAATGAATTGCATGAAGGAAGGTTGAATAGTTTGGTTGGATTTAAAATGAATGCGATCCAGAGAAACACGTTGTCGCAACAAGTTTTAGAACATATTATTTTAATGTTGAGGGAAGGAGAACTTCGTCCAGGAGATAAGCTTCCTTCTGAATTAACATTAATGAGTGAATTTGATGTGAGTCGCCCGGTTTTACGTGAAGCGCTTAGCTCGTTGGAAACTTTAGAAATTGTTACAAGGAGACCACGAGGCGGCACGTACATTAATGAAAGGGTTGGTAGTAGTCCTTTTAGGGCAATGTTAGCTCTAGCAATTAATGATGTTCCAGCTGTGATTGAAGCCAGAATGACATTAGAATTAGGCTTGGTTACGATTGCTGCGGAAAAAATTACGGATGAACAGTTGTCCCGATTGAAAGAAATAAATAAACAAATTGAAGAAACGAAAGATAACAACTACGGAGCATTGGATATAGAATTTCACAGAACGATTGCTCAAAGTGCGAATAATCCTGTAGTTGAAGGAATGATTGACTCCTTATTAATCGCCCATGAAAAAACAGATAGTCTGATACCATTTCGTGAACGGCAAATAACTGTTGAATACCACGAAGCAATACACAAAGCACTTGAAGAGAGAGATCCGATTCGTTCGTTTACAGAAATGTACAAACATCTAAGTTATGTCCGAGAGAAAGTTCTATCAAGACACGATGTTTGAATGGACCTAAAGAAAAGACGGTGAAGACTTTTTGTAAGGTAATCGAAAAAACATTTTTTATCTTAGTTAATTCTAAATAGCCGACACCTACTCTTCTGGTGTCGGCTATTTGAAGTTAAATTGCATTCCAGGAGAATATGGAATCACGAGATGTTTCCTCTCTTTTTATAAAAATTAGTTTACATTACTCAACAATTCGTTTATCAATTTATATATCAGGTTGTTCTCTCAAGCTTTAATAAATCGGACGAATTTATACAGGAGTTTAACAGAAGAGGGAATTGTTTAAAAAATTAGGTTGAAGCAACTTTACATCAGAAATACCCGCCAAGAAGCCTGTTGGTCTTCTAAATAAAAGGAAACCAAAGTAGATCAGTTGATAGGGGAGGGGATATGAAAAAGAAAGATCTATATATCGCTAACTGAATATTAATGATTGCGGCTAGCAACATTGTAAAAAATCAAACCCGGTTGAAAAAGGGGACTTTTGCAATATCCATTACGCTCATCTTCTTTATACAATTTGTAGCAAACTTAGGCACATTACACGTCTGGTCCAACAAACCTGACATTACAGAAAAATAGAGGAATTGGAAGAGAAAAAAATAATTTTCTTTCCGCTACACGTTGGGTTTTCGTTAACAAAGGATAAGAAAATAGATATGGCTGAATCAAGTGCAAGCGTATGAGACGCGATTGTGAATAAAAAAGAAAATAAAGAGGGTTTAGGAGGGGAGATGGGGAATCACTATACGTACTGTGAATTTGAAACGATGATTGAAATTGAGGAACGTAGAGTTGTTTTCATTGGTAGAAAAGAATCGGTGCTGAACAAGTACGATGGTGAAGAATGGAATTATAACGAAATGAAAAAGTCCATAGGAATGATATTTGGTCAGGGAGGTACAGGGGACCTGCTGCTAATACCGTATATTTTTAAAGCTCGCATTTCTTTTCGTCCTCATGGCAGGTGTCGAGAATATGTATATTTAAATCACTTCCATTATTCAAAGTTATTGTTACTATATATTCAGTCGACTGAATACTGTGTACGATAAAATGAGAACGTTATATTATTCTGTAACTATTATAATGGAAAAAAATCAATTGCTGTTAGTAAAAACTGAAAGTAAGTCAACGTATTTTAAAGAAAACGAGCTTGAATATGAAGTTATGGTGCACTGAATACATTATAAAAACGTATAACAGCAAAAAGCTATATCTTTTGAATAAAGGCGTCAGCCCCCGCTTTTGATTGAGTTAGATCTCGTTTAATCTAAGATTCGAATTAAAATGGCTTTATGTAAAATGATGGGTTTGCTCATTTTATAAGCCTAGTGATACTTATCGTAATTCATTGAAATTATAATCATTAAATCATTGACATTATTCAGAAAACTTGTTAGCATACAATTAGTCGACTGAATACTACTAGTTGAAATTACATTACTTTCGAACAAGAGGAGGTGAAGTTGATTGTTAGATATCAAAAAGCAAGTCCCACTTTATGAACAAGTTTACAGGAATTTAAAAACTGCAATTATAAGGGGAGAGTTAAAACCTAATGAAAGATTGGTAGATAGTACAATTGCTAAAAACTTAGAGGTAAGTCGAAGTCCTGTAAGAGAAGCATTTCGTAAATTGGAAAATGAAGGGTTAATCATTAATAGCAGTGGAATCTCTACTGTTTACAGTCCTAATTTGCAAGATGTTATCGAGATATTCCAAGTTCGTATTGGCCTCGAGGGTATTGCAACGAGTTTGGCAACAAAACTGATAACGAACGAAAATCTTAAAAAAATATCAGAGTCCCTTGATCTTACTGAAAAGGCTTTAAAGGATAATGATTTAGATAGAGTCGTGGAGTTAAATACCTATTTTCATGAGCGTATTATTGAGCATAGTGGAAATACCAGATTGAAAAAAATGTTGGAAAATATTAATACGTTAACGTTGCTATATCGATCAAATTACTTTGAACCCGTTCATGAAGGTGATGGCTTTTTGCATGAACACCGTGACATCCTACAGGCAATGACTTCCAAAGACCCTGAATTGGCTGCGCAAAAAATGCGGCTTCATATATCCAGTGATATGCATAATCTTATTAACAAATTATCTTAGGTTATAAATTTACTATTCTATAGACTGTGGAGGTTAAAATGATGAACGAAATCTGGAGCGACTTTCTGGCTGAAAGGGACCATTATGTTTATTCAAATGCAGGTTTCGGAGAAGAAACAAAGTTGGGTAATCACCCCGCATTAGTCATTGTTGATGTCACTTATGGATTTACTGGGGAAAAAGCTGATCCCATTGAAGAAGCAATAAGGGAATATCCGACAAGTTGCGGTCCGGAAAGCTGGGAAGCAGTTAATAATATTAAACAATTGCTAGAGAACTGCAGAGAATTAAATATCCCTATCTATTACACAATTATTGAGGGAAGTGATGATCTATCTAATAAAAACGTAGCAGTAAAAGGAGAAGTATTTAATCACCCTTCTCTACGTGAGGGTGAAAGAGGATCTCAAATCGTCGATGAAATTAAACCGAAGAGCGGGGAAGTTGTCTTATCAAAAAAGAAACCGAGTGCTTTTTTTGGAACGCCGCTCTTATCTTATTTAATAAATGAAAATATCGATACACTTGTTGTTACAGGTGCAACAACAAGTGGTTGTATCCGAAGTACGGTAATTGATGCATTCTCTCATAATTATAATGTGTTTGTCCCAGAAAATTGCGTATTCGATAGAGGGATAGCTTCCCATGCTATTAATTTATTTGACATGCAGCAGAAGTACGCTGATATCATTTCTTCAGAATCGCTAATACAACAACTTCATTCAGTTATAAAGTAAAAATCTACTTTTGTAAGGGGTTTCAATATAAAGTTTATCATTGGTTCAGAGAAGGAAAATAGAAAAATTGGATTTAGGTGGGAAAGATTATGACAAAAAATTATCGTGTTGGATTGATTGTGCCAAGCTCAAATACAACGATGGAAACAGAAATTCCGAAGATGCTTCATTCGAGGTCTGAAGAAATTCCTAATGAAACATTTACTTTTCATTCTAGTCGTATGCGTATGAAAAAAGTTACGAAGGAAGAGTTAACGAAAATGGATAAAGATAGTGATCGTTGCGCTTTGGAATTATCTGATGCTCAAAGTGATGCCCTTGCATATGCCTGTTTAGTAGCCGTTATGGCACAGGGGCCCGGCTACCATTCTTCAACAGAAGAGCGGTTAGCTAAAGTAGCCGAAGCTAACGGAAATCCCGCTGAAGTAGTAAGTAGTGCGGGAGCCTTAGTGGAAGGGATCAAAGCATTGGGAGCAAAAAAAGTAGCAATTGTAACACCATATATGAAACCGCTAACAAACACCGTGATTGAATATATCGAGGCCTATGATATAGAAGTTGTAGATTCAATCAGTCTGGAGGTGGCGGATAATCTAGAAGTTGGACGGCTTGATCCTCTTAATCTGATCAATATCGTTCAAGATCTGGATGTACAGGGAGCGGATGCAGTGGTATTGTCAGCTTGCGTTCAGATGCCATCCCTGCCAGCTATTCAAAAGGTAGAAGATCAAATAGGATTGCCAGTACTTTCAGCCGCTACAGCTACCGTCTATCAACTTCTTAACCAATTGGATTTAGATCCTGTCGTTCCGAATGCGGGGAAATTGTTGTCTCGCTGAATAAAGTGCCAACTTGCTTTCAATCACCCTCTCTTTGTTTACTTAGGTTCTGTTTATAAATAGTAAATCAATGAGGGTATAAATAATTATTTTATAATCTAAAGAAAAAGGGAGGAGTTTCCATTGTCTGAAACAAAAAGTAGAGCACCCCATTTAAGTCCAAAGGTAAGAGATTTGTTAGAAGGAATGCAAAAGGAATTAAATGAAAACGGTACCATACCTATCTCGATTTTCAATGACAAAGATTTACATCAGGCAGAAATGGAACAGATTTTTGGAAAACAGTGGAATTATATAGGCCATGAAAGTGAAATTCCTAAGCCGGGAGATTACGTGCTTCGTTATGTAGGAAACGATCCATTTATTTTCGTTAGAGATGAAGACGGTTCCATTCGTGTGTTATTTGATGCTTGCCGTCACAGAGGCGTTCAGCTTTGTCGGGCAGAAAAAGGAAATACTTCTCATTTTCGCTGTCCTTATCATGGATGGACATATAAAAACACAGGTGAGTTAATTGGTGCTCCGGGATACAAAAAAGCTTACCAAGGAATGGATAAAAGCGAATGGGGACTTATTCCAGCTCCTCGAATGGAAAATTATCACGGCTTTGTATTTATTTCCTTGGAAAGAGAGGGTCCGAGTTTGGAAGATGCATTAGGAGACTTTGCCTGGTATTTAGAAATGATGTTTACAATGCAAACGGATGGACTCGAAGTGCTGGGAGAGCCACAAAAATTCGTTGTTAATTGTAATTGGAAGCAATTCGCTGAAAACTTTGGCGGTGATGATTATCACCTTCTCTATTTACACAGGTCGACTTATGATGCAGGAGTTATGCAGATTCCCTTAATGGAAAATATGAAAGGGTATCACATTAAACCTGGAAAAGGACATGGCGTTAGCTTTTCAATCGATTTGGAATCTGAAGAAGAAAACTATTGGATGTTTCCACCAGAAATCGTAGAAACTTTTGATGGGTTAAAAAACATGACAAAAGCACAACAAGATTTTGCAAAAGGAGCTCGTGTAACGGTTGGTAATATTTTTCCGAATACATCTTTCTTGTTAATTCCGTTAAGCCCGGATCCAAACGAAGTTGATCCAACAACATTCCTTACTTGGAGAGTGTGGAGACCCTTAGGTCCAGACCAAGTTGAAGTTGTTAATTGGTTTTTCATGTACAAAAACGTACCTGGAGAGTATAAAAAACAAGCATTTCGAGCAGGGCTTCAAAGCTTTGGAATGGCTGGAACGTTTGAAATGGATGATGCGATTCCATTAGAAAGTATTGCAAGGGTGGCTAATTCAGTATTTGGAAAAAAGGAGTTGAAATTAAACTATCAAATGGGGATGGATGGGATTGGAGAGTCCAAAGTGGTCGAAGATTGGCCATTTCCGGGAGAAGCTTGGTACCCAAGGTTTGAAGAAGGAAACCAGAGACAAATTTATCAACATTATCTTGACGTCATGCTGAACAATCAATAAGGATACTTTTTATTGAAAGGAGCGGTTTGATTTGGAAAGTCTAGCGAATAGTGTCGATTGGTTGAAAAAACAGCAGGTTTATCAAGAATGCACTGATTTTCTTATTCATGAAGCGGATTTGTTGGATCAACACCGATATAAAGAATGGTTGGAGTTGTGTACAGAAGATATTTCATATAAAGTACCGATCCGGCTTACAAGGGAATTAAATGCCGAAACAGATTTTAGTGATGTCTCTTATCATATGAACGAAACGATTGGTTCCCTCAATGTTCGAATTAAGAAAACGTATTCAGGGTATAACTGGGCGGAAGACCCGGCCTCTCGGACAAGACATTACTTGAGTAACTTTCGAATGGAAATGTTAGACGATGAGGGGCACGAGGTTCTGATGAAAACAAATTTATTACTATTTAGAAATAAATTTGATTATCCGGAATATAACTTAATTTCATCGGAACGCCACGATACCTTAAGAAAGGAAAACGAGACATGGAAATTGGCGAAACGAATCGTATATTTGGATCATTCGACTGTTCCAATGAGCAACCTTGCCATCTTTCTGTAATTGACTGTGTAAAAGGAGGGAAATCCGTTGGACAATATCGATAATCATGCAGTATTGCAAATTGGTAATGAGTTTACGGTAGTGCATGTCCGAAAAGTTTACACTCGAAATGGAGAGCGGCTCGAAATTGAGTCAAAAAAAGAAGGTACGAAGATTCATTTGGATCCGATGCAGTTGGAAGGGATAACGACAGAAACACCGGAGTTTTTTTCAAAAATGGTGCAACCAAAATAATAAGAAGGGAGTGAAAGTTTTATGGGCCAGCCGAAAGCACCAAAATTTGAACATGCTGAAATAAGAGTAGAAGATTTATCCAAAGCGTTAGATTTTTATACAAATATTATTGGATTGACTGAAATCGCCAGAGATGATGGAGTCGTATACCTTGGGTGTGGGATGGATAAAAACTATGATTTGGCTGTTGTTGAAGGTGGGAAGGGTCTCAGTCATTTTGCTTTAAGAGTGAATGATGAAGATGAACTGAATAGGTTGCAGAAAAATCTGACTGATCATGGAGTGCAAGTGGTAAATACGGACGGCAGAGAGCCTGGACAGGAAAAAGGGATCCGATTTGACATGCCCAATGGGATAGAAATGGAGTTTATTATCGTTGGTGACGATCGATATGTGAATCCTGCACGGCCCGCATACCCAAGAACAAAGGGATTCGCTCCATTAAATGCTGATCATATTAATATCATGTCCATGAATGTGAAACGAGATGCTGATTTTTTGAAAGATGTACTTGGATTTCGCTTCTCCGATATTGTTGAACCTGAACCAGGCTCGGGTTATTGGACTGCAGCTTGGACGAGGTATGGTGAGTATCATCATGATGTTGCCATTACTACTGCTAAGAATAAATCCGAAACGTTACATCACTTTGCTTGGTCTTTAGGAAACTTTGAAGACTTTAAAAGAGCTGCAGATATGTTATCGGATTATGGTGTTTATATGGAATTGGGTCCAAGTCGTCATCCCATTGGTCCGAACCTCTTTGCTTATTTTTGGGAGCCCGGGGGAAATCGATTTGAATTATCAGCGGAAGCAGCCATTATAGATAACAGTACACCACCGAATTTTTGGAGAGGCATGGAGGATACGTTAGATTCCTGGCGAATCATAGAACCTCCTACATCCTTTTCGAGGGGGTCCTAGTATGGGATTGTTGGAAGGCAAAGTAGCACTTATTACTGGTGACAGTTCCGGTCTTGGCAAAGCCATCGCTGCGTTATATATGCAAGAGGGAGCCAAAGTTGGAATTGTTGGCCGATCCATGGAGCGATTGAAAAAAATAAAGTTTCAAATGGAAAACGATAATTTATTGTTGCTAGAGGGAGATGTCAGTTCAAGTGAAGATAATGAACGCTTCGTGGCCCGCATGCTAGATCGATTTGGAAAACTGGATATCTTTGTAGGAAATGCGGGAGTTTTCGATGGAGCTCGATCACTTAAAGATCTTTCAAATGAGCAATTAATTAAGGGGTTCGACGATCTTTTTCAAGTAAATGTGCTAGGATATTTACTTGGGGCAAAGGCAGCTTATCCTGAATTAATAAAAAATAAAGGATGTATGGTTTTTTCAGCATCCCACGCCTCTTTTCATCCTGCCGGTGGAGGATCATTATACACCGCATCTAAACATGCAGTTGCAGGTATTATTAAACAATTGGCTTATGAGTTTGCACCTGAAGTGAGGGTCAATGGGGTAGCGCCTGGTGTGGTGAGTACGAATATGAACATGCCTGGTTCACTCGGAGAACATATAGATTCGGTCCTTCCCGGAGTCGAAGAATCCTTGCCACTACAGTTCATTCCTGAACCGGAAGACTATGCGGGACTTTATCTTACAGCGGCATCAGAATTGTTCTCCAAAACGATGACAGGATCAATTATTAAAGCGGACACGGGAATAGGAATTCGCGGTCTGACAAAAACAGTCGGAAGTATGAATGTATAATTTTGCTATCAGTAATCAGTATATTCATAATTTTCTTTAATGGTATCGTAACTTCATGACTTTTAAGAATTATAAAATCATGAAAAATACAATTGTTAGAAATTAAAAGGAAAAAGTACAAGGAGGAATTCATAATGAAAAAAAATGTTGATTTAGTACCACTATTTGTAAAACAGTTTGAGCTGTCAAAGGTGAGCAAGGGCGAGGTTGTTGCTATCCTGCACGAAACCGCAAGCCGCCCGGAGTACATTAATGCAGCTGAGACTGCTGCGAATACACTTGGGGCTCACGTCATGAGTATTGCTGTTCCTGGAATGGGATGGGAAGCGCCAGGTATTGTAAGAGGTATGTTTATGGGAGTACCGGCAGTCAATGATGACACTCCATTACAAGATGCTTTAAAGGGTGCACTTGAAAACTCGGATTTCATTGTTGACTTGGTTTCGGAATCGATACTTCATATTCCGATGCGGGAGGATTTGTTGGAGGCAAACAAGCGTATTTTGACCATTGTAGAGACACCTGATGCCCTCGAACGACTTTTTCCAACAGAAGAAATTAAAGAGCGCGCGGCTAAAGTGCGTCAACGCCTAGAGAAAGCAAAGACGTTACATCTTACTTCCAAATCAGGTACGGATTTAACGTATGATCTTATTCCGGGTTCAGGGATTAAGCAATATGGTTATGCGGATGAACCGGGACATTGGGATAACTGGCCAAGTGCTTTGGCGTCTTCTTATCCTGAAGATGGTCAGGTTAATGGAAAGTTAGTGATTGGCGCTGGTGATATTATCTTTCCTTTAAAACGATATGTAGCTGAGCCAATTACTCTCCACATTGAAGGTGGTTATATTAAGAATATTGAAGGCGGCTTAGATGCAGAGCTGATGAAAGATTTTATTGATCGCTGGGATGACCCAGAGCTTTACTCTGTTTCACATATGGGCTTTGGTTTGCATCCTAAAGCTCAGTGGAGTGCACTTTCTTTCTATGATCAGTCCGATATTGCGGGAATGGATGCCCGTTCAATGGAAGGTGGATTCATATTCTCTACGGGTCCGAATCGTTATGTTGGCCGTTGGAGCGAGGTTCATTTCGATATCTGTATGAGAGGAACGTCTGCCAAGCTTGATGGTGAAGAAGTTCTAAAAGATGGAAAGTTTGTATGGCCTGCTTTTTCAGAAAAGGCTACAACGAAGTAAAAAATTAAGAAATAATCTCAATCCGAATCATGGGTCGTACAACTGAACTTAATGGTGAATTTAAAAGCGGAATAATTAAATAAATTACGGTTTAGCTTCTTAGGAATTCCTGAGAAGCTAAACCGCTACATTTACCCAAGTAAATCTTTAATTCCATGAATGGACGATTAAAAGGAAGGGATATCATGTCGAATCAATTAAGAGTATCCATGGTCCAAATGCAAATAACTGCCGATGTAAACACGAATGTCCAAAAGGCAGTTGACTTAATTAGAGAGGCAGCAAAAAGTAATCCAGATGTTATTGTACTTCCGGAAAATTTTCACTTTTTTGGTACAAAAGAAGAATTTAATAAAGTCGCGGAAACTATAGATGGCCCAACCATTACACGGTTTCGGAGCTTAGCTAAAGAGCTGGAGATTTATCTCGTAGCGGGCACAATGAAATTACGTAGTGATGATTCTGAAAAGCTAAAAAATATATGTTGTGTAATTAACCCGGAAGGTGAAATTCAGGATGTTTATAACAAGATTCATACATTCAATGCACAGGTAGGCGGAAGAACTTACGCTGGAAGCCAAGTGGAAGAAGCTGGAGAAGATATAGTGGTCACCTCGATTAATGGCGTCAAGGTGGGGTTAAGTGTTTGCTTCGATATTCGTTTTCCAGAGATGTTTCGTATTTTAGCTTTGAAAGGAGCAAAAGTCATTCTCGTACCGGCTATTTTTATGCTTCATACGGGCAAAGACCACTGGGAAGTACTACTCCGGGCAAGAGCGATAGAAAATCAGGTTTATATCGTCGCACCAGCAACTCATGGAAAATTTCCTCCGAACAATGAATGGAGTTATGGGAGAAGTATGGCGATAGATCCATGGGGACTGGTCATATCCCAAGCTTCAGATTTAGATGGAGTTGTAACGACGGATCTTAATCTAGATTTGGTTGAAGACATACGAGAAAAAGTACCTAGTTTGGCTCAACGCCGTCCAGATGTCTATAACTGGGAAGAAGTTGAGTAACGAATACAAGGAGGAGTAAAAATGGAGTTAGGGATTGAAGGAAAAGTGGTTCTTGTAACAGCGGCAAGTAAGGGACTTGGGTATGCGATAGCTGAAAATATGTTGAAAGAAGGAGCGAAAGTTGCCGTAAGTTCAAGGAACGAAGAAAGAATTAAGAATGCCGCTGAAGAATTATCAAAAGGTGGTAAATACGATGTATTTTATACGCCGGCAGATTTATCCAATGTAAATGATACAGAGAAGCTTATGGACCAAGTACTGGATCACTTTGGACGAATTGATATTTTAATATGTAATACAGGGGGGCCAAAAACTTCTGACTTTGTGGATACAGAATACGCCGATTGGGAAAACGGGCTCGATATGATGCTTTATCCAGTATTACAAATGACAAAAAAAGCTATTCCAAGAATGAAAGAAAATAAATGGGGGCGAATTATCTATATGACTTCAACGTGGGTAAAACAGCCAAGAAAAAGTGGCGTTATTTCAACAATGGCCCGAAGTGCAATCTCTGGCTTATCAAAACATCTTTCAAATGAATTGGCTTCAGACAATATTCTAGTTAATCAAGTGATGCCGGGTCCTACTTGGACAGATCGTTCAAAAGAAATTACACAGAGATTATCGGATCAAAGAGGGGTTCCTGTCGAAGTAATAAAAGAGGAAATTGGAAAAGAAATTCCTTTAGGAAGGTATGGAAAGGCCGAAGAGATAGCAGATGCAGTGACATTCTTAGTATCAGAAAGAGCTTCATTCATAACGGGGGCTTCCTTGCAAGTTGATGGCGGACAGATCAAGGGAACAGTTTAACCATTTTCAAGTGTCGTAACTTGATAATCTGGGAGGGGTATTCATGCAGGCTTATCCTAAGTTATTTACACCAGGAAAAATAGGTAAACTTGAGATAAAGAATAGAATTGTTAAAGCTCCACAATCTACAGGATTAAGTAATATGGATGGCACGGTATCCGAAAAGTTGGTAAGACATTATAAAGAATTGGCGCGTGGTGGCGCGGGGATGATTATTGTTGAATACACTTATATAGATAATGATGCTAGTAAATCAGCATACTGTCAATTAGGTATTAGTCAAGATGAACATATAGCAGGTTTATCTTGGCTAGCATCTACTATTCAGGATTATGGAACGATAGCAGGGATCCAGTTGGAGCATTGTGGAAGGCAGAGGTTTTTGGGAACACTTCCAATAAAAGCCCCGTCCCGAATCCCCTGGCCGATTCTTTATGAACAAACAGGTATTATACCAGAAGAGTTAACGATAGAAGAAATTAAACAAATTATTAAAGACTTTGGCGCTGCCGCGAAAAGAGCACAAACAGCTGGTTTCGACTTCATAGAAATTCATGCTGCACACGGTTATCTAATAACAAACTTTCTTTCGCCACATACGAATAAGAGAACCGATTTGTATGGTGGATCACTGGAAAATAGAATGAGATTTTTAACCGAAGTGATTCAAAGTGTTAAAGAAAATGTAGGCGATGATTTTCCAGTAACGATGAGAATAAATGGAACGGATTATGAACCGGATGGAATTCCGATTGAGGAATCAATCGAAGTTTGCAAGATAGCGGAAAAATTAGGGATTAGCGCTCTTCATGTATCAGGCGGCGACCACCATATGATGAATTATCAAGTCAGCCCGATGTCTATTACGAAAGGGCCGAATGTATGGGCTTCAGAAGCCATTAGAAACGAGGTGTCTATACCTACGATTGCGTCTGGGTCTATTACTACCCCTAGGTTTGCTGAAGAAATAATAAGCGGGGGGAAGGGAGATTATGTGTCTTTAGGCAGACCCTTGCTGGCGGATCCGTATTTTCCAAAAAAGGCCGAAGAAGGGCGAGCGGAGGATATTATTCCATGTATTCGTTGTAACGATGGCTGTATGGAGAGAACCTTTTGGAACTTTCGATCAATCAGGTGCTCAGTTAACCCGAATATGGGCAGAGAAGGAGAGTTGCCTATTGAGCCAACGCCTTATCCTAAACGGATTCTTGTTATCGGTGGAGGACCGGCAGGGATGGAAGCAGCTAGAGTTAGTGCACTGCGTGGGCATGACGTAACCTTATATGAAAAAGAAGAGCTTGGTGGATCTTTAATCTCAGCAGGTGGAGCAGCATTTAAATCCGATATTAATCATTTACAAAATTATTACACTGCCCAAATGAAAAAGTTAGATATTGATATCGTTTATGAAGAAGCGACGGCGGACACGATCAACAAAGGACATTTTAATGAAGTCATAGTTTCTATTGGAAAAACTTCAAAAAAATTTATGGTAGATGGTATGGATAAAATTCAAGTTGCTCATGCAAACAATGTACTCTCCAATCAGGCGGATGTAGGGAAAAATGTAGTTATTGTAGGTGGAGGTTTAACAGGTGTAGAAGCCGCCCTGCATTTAGCTGATCAAGGAAAAAGCGTTACAATTGTTGAAAAAATGGGTGATATTATGCGCGATGATTTAGATACATTCAAAACCCATTATGAAGAAATGTTAAAACAACAAAAGGTTTCTTTGGAGATTTTAACTGAATTAAAGGAAGTAAAAAAGGATAGAGTACAAATTGTCAGTAAGGATGGAAACAGAAAAGAAATTATTGCGGACTCCCTCGTTGTTGCGAATGGCTACAAAAACAATAAAGACTTTGCTAATGAACTTGAACGAGAAATGAAGGTGAAAGTGCACTCGATTGGTGATGGGGAGCGTCTTGGCGAAATATATGATGCCGTTCACGCTGGCTATTTAACAGGGTTATCTATTTAACCTATTTTCAAATAAAATTTTCATAATATTTTGATATTAAGTTAGGGAGAGTGAACCCTCTGAGAAAAGCTATCTTTTTGTCTATGTTAATTTTTTTGTTGATAGGTTGTGCTGATGAAAGTGACTCAGTAACGAGAACAGGAGCTGAGACTGAGGATGAAAATACTGCAGTCGATATTGAAAATAGGGACGTGGAACAAGTTGAGCCAATACCGCATTCAGAGGAAGATTCTGATTTTAAAGTTACATTAGTAGGAACGGGAGAACCTGCTTTGTCAATGGAGCGTTTTGGAAATTCAACACTTGTCCAGGCGGGTGAAGAAAACCTCCTATTTGATGTAGGAAGGGGAGCATTATTGAGAATGAGTGAAATTGACGTCATGCCGGGGATGATTGACAAGCTTTTTATTACTCATCTACACCATGATCACCTTCTTGATTATCCTGATCTATTAATTTCAGCCTCCTTGTTAGATCATGGTGAAAGAAATGGCGAGCTCCAAGTCTGGGGACCAGAAGGTACAGAACATTTTACTACACACATGCAGGAAGCATTTAGAGACGATATACAAAATAGAATAGAGATCATCGGCGTTGATGAATCAATATTGAATGCTACAGTGACTGAGGTAGATGAAGGCGTAGTCTACGAAGGGGAAAACCTTGAAGTGATTGCCTTTGAAGTAGATCATGGTCCAATGGAACCGGCATATGGTTATAGAATCAATTACAAAGATCATTCAGTTGTTATATCTGGAGATACAACGATGAATGAAAATTTAATAGAACATGCGGGTGGAACAGATCTATTGATTCAAGAAGTCGTTGCTGTCAACTCCAGTTCAGATGAAGAATACAAGTCAGAGGTCCATGAAAATGTTGAAGCGTACCATACCACTCCTGAGGAGGCGGGTGAAATATTTGAAAAAGTAGATCCTGGGCTTGCTGTGTTTTCTCATGTAGTGACATTAGGAGTAACGGAGGAAGAAGCGAATTTTCAAAAGAGAGCAGAAAAAATTTATGATGGGGAAGTTATTTTGGGGGAAGATTTAATGTCATTTGAAATTGGAGAAGAGATAAAAGTCAATCAGCCATAGATTCCCCATAATATTCCGTGGGGAAAGATGGAAAGAAAATCCCCGCGGAATGAAATAATACTTTATGCTTCGCTCAAGCTTTAATTAAATGCAAAAAACGAATTTGCACCGAAAAAATCAAATGACTCAAAAATCGTTTTAAAAGGTAAAGCCAGATTTGATTAGAGCAAAAGGAGGTCGTTAATTTGAGTTTTAAAAAAGAATCACTTCGATTACACCGTGAAAATAAAGGGAAGCTCACCGTGAAAGCAAAGATGCCTGTCATGGATTTTAATGATCTTTCCTTGGTTTATTCACCTGGTGTTGCCGAGCCTTGCAAAGAGATTTATGAAAATCCAGAAGACATTTACAACTATACAATGAAAGGAAATACTGTCGCTGTTGTCACGGATGGGTCAGCAGTTCTTGGATTAGGTGATATAGGACCTTCTGCGGCTCTACCGGTAATGGAAGGAAAAGCAGTACTTTTTAAGCAATTTGCCGAGATTGATGCATTTCCAATATGTGTTCAACCTGGCACAATAGATGAATTTGTAGAAACTGTAAAACGGTTGGAACCAACTTTTGGTGGAATTAACCTAGAGGACATTTCAGCACCCCAGTGTTTTGTCATTGAAGAACGTTTAAAAGAAGAAATGGAAATCCCTGTATTCCATGATGATCAGCATGGAACTGCTATTGTAACTGCTGCCGGTCTCATCAATGCATTAAAAGTAGCCGAAAAGTCGTTGGATGAGATTAAGGTTGTTATCAGTGGTGTCGGGGCAGCTGGTATTGCAGTTACTAAGCTTCTTTTAAATCTGGGTGTACAAGATATTATTGTCTGTGATCGAAAAGGTGCTATTTATGAAGGTCGGACTGTTGGTATGAATCTTTTTAAAGAAAAAATTGCAAAAAAGACTAACTTGAAAAGAAAAAAGGGGTCTTTAAAAGATAATATAAAAAAAGCCGATGTGTTTATTGGTGTTTCAGCGCCAGGAATCTTAACTTCCGACATGGTGCAGATGATGGCGGAAAATCCTATTATTTTTGCAATGGCTAATCCGGTACCTGAAATTATGCCAGAAGAGGCAAAGCGTGCTGGCGCTCTCATTATTGGTACAGGGCGATCCGATTTACCCAATCAAGTGAACAATGTTCTGGCCTTTCCCGGTGTTTTCAAAGGAGCTTTAAGTGTCTTGGCCTCTGAAATCAATGAAAATATGAAATTAGCGGCCGTCTATGCTATTGCCAATATTATTAAACCGCACGAATTAAATGGAGATTATGTCATTCCCGATCCGTTTGATCCGAGAGTGGTTTTCTCTGTTGCATCTGCTGTTGCTCAATCAGCCATTGAAACCGGGGTAGCTCGGAAAAAAGATGAAGAACAGAAGATTAATCAGGAATCCTATATTTAAACGCTATTTATAAGACGCAAAATATCATGCGGGCAATTTTTCAATAAGAATGGAAAATTGCCTGATGATCACAAACAGAAAGGTGGGGTGTTATGCCCGAGCAAAAAACTTTCGATGTAACGATTATCGGAGGCGGACCAGTTGGATTATTTACAGCCTTTTATGCAGGTTTGAGACAAATGTCCGTTAATATTGTTGAAAGCTTACCTCATTTGGGTGGACAGCTTGCCGCACTTTACCCTGAAAAATTCATTTATGATATCGCAGGTTTTTCTAAAATCAGTGGTCAGGAGTTGGTTGATCGTTTAATGGAGCAAATGGATCAGTTTAATCCAACGGTTACACTTGAAGAAGCTGTACAAGAAATAGAAAGACAACCCGATGGAACCATTCGATTATTAACGAATAAAGGAATCCATTTTACACGTACAGTTGTGATCACGGCAGGAAACGGAGCTTTTCAGCCAAGAAAACTTAAAGTGGAATCGGTAGACCAATATGAAGGCAAGAATCTCCATTACTATATTCAAGATATGAATCAATTTTCTGGGAAAAAAATAACGATTTTTGGAGGCGGAGATTCCGCAGTAGATTGGGCGCTCATGTTGGAATCGATAGCAGAAGAAGTGTCCATCGTGCATCGACGCGATGAGTTTCGAGCACATGAACATAGTGTGGATAGATTGAAAAAATCCTCTGTTAATATTTACACACCTTTCGTACCAAGCCAATTTTCAGGAAATCATAACATTGAAAAAGTCGTGCTGGAAGAGGTAAAAGGTTCAAAAAAAATAGTGAAAGAAGTTGATGAGGTTATCGTAAACTATGGTTTTGTTTCCTCATTAGGTCCGATCAAAGATTGGGGACTCAACATCGAAAAAAATAGTATCCTTGTTAATTCAAAAATGGAAACCAATATTGAAGGTGTCTATGCTGCCGGGGATATTTGTTCATATGAAGGTAAAGTAAAACTAATCGCTACTGGATTTGGAGAGGGTCCGACCGCTATTAGTAATGCAAAAGTGTATATCGATCCGAAAAGCAGAGTTCAACCACAGCACAGTACCAGTGTGATGGGGAAACGAGAACAAAAAAAGGAGGCTTATTCCCGAAATTTTTAAGTTTATTTGAAACAACTGTGTGAACTTTAGAAAAGTGCAAACAGGTAGTTTTTTTAATAGAGGTGATTTAGTTGGCATTTATTATCACATCCTCCTGTCAAAAGGAAAAGTCGGGAGAATGTATGGAGGTTTGTCCGGTTAGCTGTATCGAAGAAGGAGAAAATATGTTTTACATTGATCCCGATGTATGTATTGACTGTGGGGCTTGTGAATCCGTTTGTCCTACAGATGCAATTTATATTGAAGATGAGGTTCCTGAAGAAGAAATTGATTATATTTCTATGAATCGGAAGTTTTTTGAGAGTTAATAAAAACAATAACGATCTTTATAATGCATATGGATATAAAAACTTGTAGACAACCATTTCAGTTCAATGCACCTTTCATCTAAATAGCAAAGAAATAAATGCTGTAGGCTGATCAATAGAATCGTTTCTTAAAATACCGTAATAAGTAAGACATTAATGTATGCGCTTACAAAACTTATTAGATTAGAGTCAATAACAACTTCTGGTTAAGCTATTCATTAATAGATTAACGAAAAATTGCTTAATAATAAGGAAGTGAATATATTGGAAAATAAGTTAAGAAAATTAAATGAATATCCGGAAGATCTCTTTTACGATACGAGAGAAATGGAACGAAATAAGGATTCGATAGCTGCTAAAGATGAATTCGGTGTACAAAAGGTCCCAGCCGATTGGAGATTCGGAGCATGGACAGGAGTTCAAAGTTGGTTGGGATTATCTACCGCTTTAGCTTACCCATTAACAGGTGCTCTGTTAACACTATCATTTGGTGCTGTCTCCGTAATAATTGGCTTTATTATAGCAATGTTTCTTGTAGGTGGCGGCGTGTACCTAAGTGCATTAAAGGCTTCGAATGAAGGAATAGGTAAAGATTTATTTAGCCGGGGAAGCTATGGGTATTATGGATCGTTAATTACAACCACGTTTGTTGGTTTTTACCTTGTGATCTTGTTTTCACTTGAAACGTCGGTTATTTCAAATGCCCTGCACGAATACTTTCCAGTTGTTCCGTTTTGGACTTGGGTTCTGGTAACAATTGCGATTCTTGTTCCTTTAGGCATTTATGGAATGGTTTGGATAGCAAAGATTCAATCGTTAACTTTGTATTTATATTTAATCGGGTTAGGTCTTGTGTTTTTGGGACTGTATTTAGGCTGGTCGGATTTAGCCAATTCAGCTCATGCTTCAAGTTGGTGGACAATCAACCCAAATAATGTGCCTATAACCTGGTTAAGTGTGCTAGAGGCTACAGGGGCTTGGCTTGGAGCGTTTGGCTTTATGAATATGATGGCCCCAATGGATATGAATCGACTCACAAGACGGAGAGAGCGCAAAAAAAGTGCCATATTACAAGTGATTTTAAATGGAGGTGTGAATTCCATATTAATCGGGGCGATGGGGATTTATTTTTTAGCAGCAACCAATGGAGCGAATCCGGATCCTGGGGTGACGTTTGTATGGGTGTTAGGCCCTGTGGGAATGCTTCTCGTCTTTATAACACAATTAAGGGGCAATGTTTTAAATATGTATCTCGGGACATTGGCATTTGATAATGTGGTTGGACAAATAACGAAAAAGAAATTTTTAAGGTCTTGGCTTTTAGTACCCTTTGTATTCATTGCTTTTATCGTGGTACTTAGTCCTTTTTTGGATTATTATCCAACAATCGCAACAATTGCGGGGGTGGTGTTTGCTGCTTGGGTTGGCTCCATCTATGGGGAATCGTTAATTGTAAGGCGATTGTATAAGATTCCAAGAGTAACAGAAATCCGAAGAGGTTATTTGCCAAATGTGAATCTGATTGGTTTTATTTCTTTAGTTACATCTATTGTGATTGGCCTCCTTTCGGTTGCTGGTTTTCTAGGAGGATTTTTCAAAGCAG
>Ga0079226_10000971_pt1 | contig 21521 bp, 13 predicted proteins | sample Poulit2014_FD_76345 | JGI IMG/M metagenome (GOLD analysis project Ga0079226, IMG submission 76345) | Agricultural soil microbial communities from Georgia to study Nitrogen management - Poultry litter 2014 | ecosystem: Environmental > Terrestrial > Soil > Agricultural land | place: USA: Georgia... | reverse complement strand
TAACGGCACCGCAGTGCAGGTGGCCAGCGCCGCACAAGATACGCAAGCCACTGCTGCGCACCTTGCCGAAGCTGCTGAGCACCAAGCGCAAGAAATTGCCGGCGCTTCTGCAGCGATTAATGAAATGGCGGTGTCCATTGACCAAGTGTCCGCCAACGCTGCGGAATCTGCGGCGGTTGCTGAGCGTTCGGTAGCAATTGCCAATAAAGGCAGTGAAGTGGTCAATAACACCATTATCGGCATGGACAATATCCGTGAGCAAATTCAAGACACCTCGAAACGTATTAAGCGTTTAGGTGAATCGTCCCAAGAAATTGGTGACATTGTGAGCTTGATTAACGACATTGCTGACCAAACCAATATTCTCTCCCTGAACGCGGCAATTCAAGCGTCGATGGCCGGTGATGCTGGACGTGGTTTTGCGGTAGTTGCCGATGAGGTTCAGCGCTTAGCCGAGCGTTCTTCTTCGGCCACTAAACAAATTGAAGCCTTGGTGAAAACCATTCAAGCGGACACCAACGAGGCAGTCATTTCCATGGAGCAAACCACCACTGAGGTGGTCCGCGGTGCACACCTTGCCCAAGATGCTGGGGTGTCCTTGGAAGAGATTGAAAAAGTTTCCAAAACTTTGGCGGAATTAATCCAAAATATTTCCAATGCGGCACGACAGCAAGCGGCGTCAGCGGGGCATGTTTCAAACACGATGAACGTGATTCAAGAGATCACCTCGCAAACCTCAGCAGGTACCACAACCACAGCGCAAAGTATTGGTAACTTAGCGAAAATGGCCAATGAGATGCAGCAATCCGTATCCGGCTTTAATTTGCCTAGTGAAGACACTCAGCAGCACTAAGGCAAAAGAGCTTATGATGTGCTTATTAAGGGACTTCGCCATTACTTCAGTGCCTGCAGAGGGCTGGGCAATGGCGAGCATGCTGCTAAATAGCGTTGATAAAACTGTTAAATGAGTAACGCACATTTAGTCAGGGTTGCTCAGCAAGGCGTTTTGGCGGGTGCTAGGCGAGGGTACATATGGAAGTAAGCGGAGTAGGTATGGGTGATCGGCACGATTATGTCGCCTTAGAGTGGGTTAAAGGTGAAATAGCAGAAACCCTAAAGCAGGCACGCCACGCGCTAGAAGAGCATGTGGAGAATCCAGCAGATGAGGCCCAACTGCGTTTTTGCCTAACCTATGTGCATCAAGTGCATGGCACTTTGCAGATGGTTGAATTCTTTGGCGCTGCGTTACTGGCTGAAGAAATGGAGCGGCTACTGCAAGCCTTGCTCGATGATCAAGTCAGCAATCGCAACGAAGCCTTTGAAGTGTTGATGCAAGCCATCTTGCAGCTGCCGATTTATCTGGATCGTATTCAAAACGCTCGCCGTGATCTACCCATGGCAGTGCTACCTTTGCTTAATGATTTACGGGCTACTCGCGGTGAAACGTTGCTCTCCGAAAGCACTTTATTCACCCCCAGCATGCCGCCGAACAATCCACCATTAACTGAGTGGCGGCTTGCCCAGCTCAGTGTGCCCGAGCTGACAGTCTTGCTGAAAAGGCTGCGACAAATGCTACAAGTTGCCATGGTCGGTGTCTTGCGTGGTCAAGATACGGCTCGTAATTTGGAGCGTATGGCCAATGTATTTTCGCGCTTAGAAAACCTGAGCAAAGCCGCACCACTGGAGCCTTTATGGCAAGTGGCCGCAGGTTTGGTAGAGGGCTTGAGTAACGGCAGCGTGAAAATGGGTGCTGCAGTGCGCATGCTGCTAAGCCAAGTGGAGCGGGAGCTGCGTCGCTTAGTGGATGAGCAAGCGGTTGGCTTAAATCAGCCCGCCGCAGATGCTTTGCTTAGAAACCTGCTGTTTTATGTGGCCAATGCCGAAGCAAAATCACCACGTCTTGCGGCGCTGCATAAGACCTATGCGCTCGACCAAGCTTTAACCACTGATTTTCCTGACGATGAGCAGCGCAACGACTTATCAGGACCCGATGAAGAAGCCATGCGCTCAGTGGTGGCAGCGCTGTGTGAAGAGCTGGCAAGCATAAAAGACACGCTAGATATTTTTGTGCGCGGTGACCGTCAACAGCCGGAAGAGCTCGCAGCTTTGCAAACCCCACTCAAGCAAGTGGCTGACACCTTGGCGGTGCTGGGTTTTGCCCACCCACGCAGCGTGATTCTAGAACAAATGGAAACACTAGAATCGCTAGTGAGTGGTAAACAGCACAATATGGATGCGCTGCTGATGGATATTGCCGGTGGTTTATTGTACACCGAGGCCACCTTAACGGGCATGGTGGGCAACACTGAGGGCCGGCACAGCGGGCAAAGCCTAGTACCCAGTACCGATTTAGATCAGCTGCAGCGCGAGGTTGTTCAAGAGTCGAAAACCGGCTTAGAGCAGGCCAAAGATGGCATTATCGACTTTATTGCATCCCAGTGGCAGCATCAGCATTTAGAAAAAGTGCCGCACTTGCTCAAGCAAGTCAGTGGTGCTTTGCATATGGTTAATTTGCCCCGCGCGGCAGCACTCATCGAGCGTTGTCAAAGCTATGTTGAAGAGCAGCTGCTGGCCCAGCAAGTGATTCCCAGCTGGGAAAATCTCGACACCTTAGCGGATGCCATCACCAGTGTTGAGTACTACTTAGAACGCTTGCTAGATGATCACGCCAGCCCAGGGGAAAACATCCTTGATGTGGCTGAAGAAAGTCTAGTTAACCTTGGTTACACCTCTGATCCAGTCGCTAACACTGCGCCTGATTCCACGGCAAGCAGTGAGCAGCCGGAGCACTCCGAAACTGAGCAGGAGGAACCATTAAGGGCTGCAGATACTGACATACAATCGCCAGCGGAGGTACTTGCTAGCAGTCTGGCGATGACTCAAGCACCTGACGCTTTACGGGTAGAGCATGCTGATTTAACGCAGCCATCTGAGGAGGCAATAGCCCCTGAGTTTAGCCTAGAGGCAACTGCAACAGAGCCTGCTATGGGTGACAGCGCTGTTGATGAGATGAGTGATGGCAGTGCGCCGATTGCAGTGCAAGCAGAACGTATTCAGCCACCCCCCAGCGATGAAGAGCCAGTGGATGATGAGCTGCGCGAGATTTTTGTTGAAGAAGCTGAAGAAGTCTTAGCGACCCTTAATGAGTACTATCCACAGTGGCGTGATAATCAAGATAATCATGCAGCCTTGGCTGAGTTGCGGCGCGCTTTTCATACCTTAAAAGGCAGCGGCCGTATGGTGCGTGCTTTGGTATCTGCTGAGTTGGCTTGGGCCATGGAAAACATGCTTAATCGCGTGTTAGAAGGGGGCTTGCCCGTGGGCGAGGCAATGCTACAGCTTACCGCGGCAGTGATTGAGCTGTTCCCCGAGCTGGTCACTGAATATGCCGCCCAGCAACAGCGTCAGCGCAATGATGTGGATCAGCTGGCTGCCACCGCCCATGCATTATCAAGGCAAGAGCCAGTACCGTTATTTACAACTGAAACAACTGAAACAACTGAAACAACTGAAACGCCGGTTGCAGTTGAGGATGTTGCTGAAGACAGCTTTGATAAGGGTCTGGCAGAAACAACAGCGCAGGCACAGGCAGAGTCCAGTGAGCAGGCTGCTGAGCCAGCCGAAGCTGAAGCCTTTACTCAGGATGCTGAAGCGGATGAGCCTGTTGCGGCAGCAGTTGCGTTGGATGAACCAACTGAGCCCTTAGTTGACAGTGCTGCAGCCATTGACCCTGTGTTACTGGATATCTTTAAGAGTGAAGCGGCACTGCACCTGGACACTTTAAGCAGCTTTTTGAACGATTCCCAGCAGCAGCCGCGAGCGATTACTGATGCATTACAGCGTGCCTTGCATACTTTAAAAGGCAGCGCCTTTATGGCAGGCATTTCACCCATTGCCGATATCGCCACTGTGCTCGAGAAAATGGCCAAGGATTATCAGGCCAACTTATTGCCTGTGCAGGGGGTTGAGTATCCATTGCTCGCTGAAGCAGAACAGCTCTTGCGGGCGGGTGTTGAGCAGCTGGATAGCACTCCGCTACAAAGCATTGCTGGCGCCGAGCCTTTGTTGGAACAACTGAAGGCGCAAATCAGCCAGCGTTTAGCCCAAGCCGGCGCTGACTTGGCTGCTGATCCTGAAGGAGGTCATGATCCAACAGGGATTTCCACCTTCTTAGCCGAAGGTGTAGACGTCTTGCTGGATATGGACGAGCAACTGGAAAACTGGCGTCAGCATCCCGCGCAGCGAGACGAGTTAGCGGTGATTCAAGCCGAGCTGAGTGCCTTGGCAGACAGTGCGCAAGACGCAGAACTGCCCCAGGTGCAAGACTTATGCAGTGCCTTACAAGAGCTGTATAGCGCGGTAAAAAGTGGTCGCTTAGCCACCGAAGAACAGTTTTTCAGCCAAGCCGAGCAGGCCCATGAGGCTTTATTGGGCATGTTGGATCAAGTGGCTGCTGGCCTTCAAGTTGAGCCGCGCGAGGATTGCGTCACAGCACTGCATGCCTTATTAGCTGACCCGCAGCAGTCTTTAGTGCCACTAGACTCAGAGGAACAAATAACAGCAGAATTATTATCTGAATCTGAATCTGAATCTGAATCTGAGCTCGAACCTGAACCCGAGTTGGGCCTCGATCTTGATTTGGAAATAGCCGCAGAGTTAGAAAAAACCGAAAAACCTGCAATAGAAAGCTTACCCAGCACAGCTGAAACTATTGTGCTGGGCGAACAAAGCGAACTGGATGAGCGCGATCCTGAACTGGTGGAAATCTTCCTAGAAGAAGGTTTTGAAATTATTGATAACGCCACTGCGGCACTACTGCGCTGGATTGCAGAACCCAATAACTTACTTGAGTTGGCTACTTTACAGCGCGAATTGCACACCTTAAAAGGCGGTGCGCGCATGGTGGAAATTGCAGAGATTGGCGACTTAGGCCATGAGCTGGAATTCCTTTATGAAGATTTAAGTGCCGGTCGCTTATCCGCCAGTGAGCCTTTATTGGAGTTGCTGCAAGATTGCCATGACTGCTTAGCAGTGATGCTGGAAGCGGTGCGCGACTCAACAGCCCTGCCCGATGCTGAGCATTTAATTGCTCGCATCCAAGCAGCCCGCGCTGGCGAGGAGATTCCAGCGCAGGCCATAGAGCCTGTACAGAAGACCAGCCAAGCAGCAGCGCCAGCAGAAACTTTAGCGTCGGCCGCAGAGCAACCAGAAACCAGCCAAGTTGTTACACCGGTGCAATGGTCAGTGCCTATTACTGCGGCAATTGACGAACCAGCGCAGGGCGCAACTCCCCAGCGAGGCTTGCCGTTTGCTGAGCACGACCAGCAGGCGGCGGAGCAACACAGCGGGCAACGTGGTTCGCAAGAACAGGTCCGTGTGCCAGCTGAGTTATTAGAACACTTAGTTAACTTAGCAGGGGAGACTTCGATTTTTCGTGGTCGTGTAGAGCAACAAGTCAGTGACTTTGAGTTCACTCTCAATGAAATGGATGCCACCATTGAACGGGTCCGTGATCAATTGCGGCGTTTAGATACCGAAACCCAAGCGCAAATTCTTAGCCGCCATCAGCACGAGTCTGAACGTTATGACTATGCAGACTTTGATCCGCTGGAAATGGATCGTTACTCACAGTTACAACAGCTATCCCGCGCTTTGTTTGAGTCCTCATCAGACCTTTTGGACTTGAAAGAAACCTTGGCCGCGCGCAGTCGTGATGCAGAAACTTTGTTGTTGCAGCAGGCGCGGGTTAATACCGAGTTGCAAGAAGGTTTAATGCGCACCCGCATGGTGCCCTTTGAGCGCTTACTGCCCCGTTTACGCCGTTTAGTGCGGCAGCTGTCCAATGAGCTTGGCAAGAAAGTTGAACTTAAGATTGTTAATGCTGAAGGCGAAGTGGATCGCAGTATTTTGGACCGTATGCTGGCGCCATTGGAGCATATGCTGCGCAATGCTGTGGATCACGGTATTGAAACAGTGGAGCAGCGCCGTGCTGCAGGTAAGCCAAGCACCGGCACTATCCAGTTAGAGTTCCGGCGAGAAGGTTCCGAAGTAGTTATTTTACTATCCGATGATGGTGTCGGTATTGACCTAAAGGGTGTGCGTAACAAAGCTTTGGAGCAGGGCTTGCTTAATGAGCACAGCGAGCTGACTGATCAAGAAGTGATGCAGCTGATTTTACAAGCTGGCTTTAGTACTGCGCAGCATGTGACCCAGATATCAGGTCGTGGGGTAGGCATGGATGTGGTGCATTCCAGTATTAAAGAACTGGGTGGCTCCATTCGTGTTGAGTCACAGTGGGGACAAGGCAGTAGTTTTCATATTCGTCTACCCTTTACCGTTTCAGTTAACCGTGCGCTGATGGTGATGGCCGGTGACGATACCTATGCCATTCCCCTTAATAGCATTGAAGGCATTGTGCGCATTTCCCCCTATGAGCTGGAAGACTTATATGAGCAAGAGCGACGCAGTGGCGAGCCGGCACACTTCGAATATGCCGGCGAACGTTATGCACTGAAATATATTGGTGATTTGTTAACGAACCGTCAGCAGCCGAAACTGGTCGGGCAGATGTTACCTTTGCCCGTTATTTTAGTGCGCTCCCATGAGTTTTCAGTGGCGGTCCAGGTGGATGCCTTGGCCGGCTCACGGGAAATTGTGGTGAAGAGTCTTGGCCCACAGTTCGCCAAGGTGCATGGCATCTCTGGGGCGACTATTTTAGGTGATGGCCGTGTGGTGGTAATCCTTGATTTACTGGCCACCATCCGTTGGCAGCAAGCCAATAAAAACCTGTTGGAGGGTGCCGGTCAAGCCCAGCGCGCTGCTGCTGAGGTTGATAAAGCTTATAAATTAGTGATGGTGGTGGATGATTCGGTGACGGTGCGTAAAGTCACTTCGCGTTTATTGGAGCGTCACGGCATGCAGGTGATGACCGCTAAAGACGGTGTAGAAGCCATTGCTCAGCTGCAAGAACATAGGCCCGACATTATGCTGCTGGATATTGAAATGCCGCGCATGGATGGCTTTGAGGTGGCGCAGTTGGTGCGCAACGACACTGAGCTAAAGGACTTGCCAATTATTATGATCACCTCACGAGCCGGTGAGAAGCATCGCGAGCGGGCCTTTGCCATTGGCGTGAATGATTATCTCAGTAAGCCCTATCAAGAGCAGGTGTTGCTGGATAGCATTGATAAGTTATTGAGCGAAAATCCATGAGCTTATATGGCAATCAACAATCTGCACAAGGGGATAGGGGCATGACACAAGTGGGGGTGGATCAGCAACAGACTTCTCAATTAACCGGTTTACTGCTGACTTTGACGGATCGTTTGCTGTTGCTACCCAACACTGCGATTGCCGAACTGGTGAATTATCGCGAGGTGCAACCGGCACAAAATGCGCCCAGTTGGTTGCTTGGCCAGGTGGCTTGGCGTGATTTGCAACTGCCGCTGTTATCTTTTGAGACAGCATCCAGCGAGACTGCGGTAAGCACAGAGGGGGCTCGTATTGTGATCGTTAATGCCATTGGTGGCCGCACTGACTTTCGTTTCTTTGCAATGTTGATTCAAGCCTTGCCGCGTTCTGTGCGTATTGATTCGAGCTTGCCGCGCTTAACAAATGAGCCTTTGCAGCCCCTTGAGTTGGCAGCAGTGAGTGTCGAGGGTGAGGTGGCAAAAATACCGGATTTAATCGCCTTGGAGCAAAAGTTGGCGGATTTGCAGCTTATTTAGTAGCCAACTAGTTTTCTGAGTTGGGCATACTGGTGGGGTCTGCGGCTAAAGGATCAGCGCTGCGCACACTGTTGCGGCCTGCGTTTTTCGCAATATATAGGGTCTGGTCGATACGCTCAAAAGCATTGCCCATGGATTCATCAGCGCGTACTTCACCCACCCCAGCGGAAAAGGTCACTGTTACAGGCTCGCCTTTAAAATGAAAGGGGCAGTTTTGAATAGCTAAACGCAGTTTCTCCATCACTTCGTAACCCCTGGGCAACGGGGTATCTGGCAGTAAAACAACATATTCTTCGCCGCCAATTCGGGCAATAAAATCAGTTTTACGCAGGCGTTTTTTAAGCTCAGTGGCAATGATTTTTAATACTTTGTCGCCGGCTAAGTGGCCATAGCTGTCATTGACCTGTTTAAAATGGTCCAGATCAATAATGCCTAAGGTCAATGGACTGCCATTGCGCTGTAACCGGGCATGCTCCAGGGCAAAACGCTCATTCCAAGCGGCTCGATTGGGCAGTCCCGTGAGGGTGTCCTGCAAGGCTTTTTGGCGCTGCTCTTCAAGTTGCGTGGACAATGATTGCGACTCTTTTTCCATTTGCTTAGCATGCACACTGAGGCTTTCAAAACGCTCTAGGAGTTTTGCGTTGAGGACATTTTGTTGCTCTTGGTAACTTTGCAGGCGCTGCATAACATTGTTTAAACGGCTGGCCACTTGTTGCTTTAAAGCTGCTAGATCGCTGGAAACCTGTACATCATCGTGCAGGTGAGTTACCTGTTGGCGTAAATCATTGTCGAGATTTTGCGCGTTTTCAATGGACTGGCGGTAATTTTTAGAGGTGCTTTGTAAGTTGTCATTAAACTGCACTAAATGTTGGTTGAGTTGCAATAAATACTGCTCAAGCTCGTGCTCACCGGATTGGCTTTGCGTGCGCTTATAGGCAAACATATCATCCAGTAAGGGGGGCAGCTCATACCAGTGCAAGCCATGATTGATCCGCCTGCGCAACTCTGCCATTTGCTTGCTCTCTTGGCTGCTAGCCGGCAGCTCATCGAGCACTTTATTGAGGACAGCCTGAATTTGTTCGGCTAAAGCACTGTAATTTACTTTGGCAAAGTCAGGCAGCTTGGAGTCAGCAGGGCTTGTGGCTGCTGTTGCGTCAGCTGAGGCGCTGCTTTTTTGCGGTGCGCCTGCTGTACTTGAGGTGTTCAGGCTATGATCGCTTAGTTCAGCTGCTGTTGTTGAATCCAACTTAGGCACGGGCGCTGTGGTGGCTGGATCTGCTTCTGCCACAGGTGTGTTCTTGGCGATCAGTGGCGCAGCGGTGGTTTTAAATAAGCGTCTCAACAATCGGGGGGCTGCAGGTTGTGTGGCTGCGGACTCAAGTTGAGTGGTGGCGGCTAAAGTGCGGCCTTGCAGTTCTTTAACTTCCTGCAACAGGTTAGCAAGGTGGTTGCCTTGTACAGACTGTTTGGACAGGTCTTTCTTAAACGTCTGCAGTGCTTGGCGGGTATCTTTACCGGGCTGCAACTGTTGCAGTTGCTCAATCATTTCGTGCAGATTACGGCTGATGGAGTCTTTATGTTGCTGCTGGCTGCGTTCGTAATCGAGCACAGCTTTTTCAAGTAAGAGAATGTGGTGTTCCAGTGCAGCGTTATCCGGCTCGTCATGCAGCAGTTTGCGTAGACTCTGCAGCTGCTGGTCTAAAGCGGCATCATTGCCTTCTGCGGCAAGGCTGCTACGAAACAGGGCGCGCTTGAGTAATTTATTTTTGCTGTCATGGCTGGCTTGCAGCGCTTCTTGTTGCTCAAGCAGTGCTAAGTATTTTGCTTTCCATGCCGACGAATTGTTTTTTGAAGTCATAGTTGCTCCCGAGTTTATTGTGGGAGCGGATCAGTAGCGATCGCTTTAGGTAAAATAATATCCATAGCCACCGGTAAGTGATCAGAAATAGGAATGGGTAATACACACATGTTATCAATCTCCAGTTCTGAGCTGATCAAAATATGATCAAGGCAGCGCTGTGGTTTCCAGCTCGGAAAAGTGGCTTCGGTTTGCGCGGCGCGCAAATTAAGACCGCTCAGTGGAGAATTACGAATAAGGTTGTCGGCGTGAGTGTTCATATCACCCATGAGCACCACATGTTGGTAGTCGCTGACAATTTCATGGATATAACCCAGTTGACGATTGCGTGCCCGGGTGCCCAGTGCTAAATGCATGGAAACCACCGCTATGGCTTCTGGGCCTTCGCCAATTTGCGCCAAGATAGCACCTCGCCCAGCAGGTCCAGGCAGCGGGTGGTCCTCTAGTTTCTGTGGTTGGAGACGGCTCAGTAAACCATTACTGTGTTGGGCAAACGGCCCTAAATTACGGTTGCGTTGCTGGTACCAATAGGGAAAGTTGCCCAGTTGTGCCAGCTGTTGCACTTGGTTGATGTTACCGGAGCGCAAACTGCCACCATCGGCTTCTTGCAGAGCAACAATATCGTAATCGCTGAGCAAGAAGCCGATCTTCTCAAGGTTTTGGAAGCGTTCTTGGTGCGGAAGTAGGTGCTTCCAGCTGCGGGTGACATAATGACGGTACGCGCTGGTGCTGATGCCCACTTGAATATTAAAGCTTAATAAACGCACCCGCTGTTGTTCAGCAGGGAATGCCTTGCTCACGCAGTGCGCATTGTGCTCGGCATTACGGTAAATAACTGAACGTTTTTGGCTAAAGCGACGGGGCATCAGCACGGCAACTTCCTATTTTGATTGGCGTTCTTTATCGATCAAGCTGTCAGCAACGTCTACGGTCTCTTGCATGCCACCAGCCATACCAACATCAAAGCGATACTTACCATTGACCACTAGGGTGGGTACACCACTGATTTGATAGGCTAAGGCGAGCTTTTTAGCTTTTTCGACTTGGCTTTTAACGCTAAATGAGTTCCAGGTTTTTAAGAAAACCTCTTTATCAATACCCTGCTCGGCAACAAAGCTGGCAATTTGATTGACTGAAGAGAGCTTACGGTTTGCGTTATGCAGTGCGTCAAAAATAGTGTCATGCATTTGCTCAAGGACTTGCATGGTTTGTAAGGTATAAAACAGTTGCCCATGTAAATCCCAAGTGCCACCAAACATCGCTGGAACGCGGATAAAATCCACATCATCAGCTAGGGATGCTGACCAAGGTGTTAGCGAGCTTTCCAGTTGGTAGCAGTAAGGGCAGCTGTAACCAAACATCGCCACCACCTCAACTTTTTCAGGCTGTTGAGTCGGTACTGGACTGTTTAAAGTAATATAATTACGTCCTTCGACAGGTTCCAAAGCAAGAACGGCGGTGCTAAATAAGCTGGTAACCAGCAGTAAGGCGGGCATTAACAGTTTGCGCATTAAGTGAACTCCATTAAAATTGACGGCACCTTGGTGCTATTAAATAGACAGTAAAATTACCATTCAGTGCAATGGCTGACTACAGTGGGTTTACCCATGATAAAGCATACCGCTTATGTTGACGCTATTTATGTCTTTAGATCAATAGATTTGAATTGAACATACCCAGAGTATAGGTGGGCGTCTTTGATTAGAAACATGTTCTGTGCAAAAGACGCATTAATCCGCTAAGACAATTTGGTTGCGGCCATGGTTTTTGGCTTTATACAGCGCTTTGTCGACGCGGTTTAATAATTGTTGTGGGTCAGGATGACCTGCGTATTCAGCCACACCAATACTAACGGTGAGCTTGATATTGCTAGCATCTGGAAGGCTGAAGTCTTCTTTCTCAATAAAAGACCGTAAGTTTTCTGCAACTTTACTGGCTTTATCGGGTGCAATGTCCACCAAAAGTACCAAGAATTCTTCACCGCCCACCCGAAATACATAGTCACCGCTGCGGCAGCTGCTACTCAACAGGTTAGCCACTTGCTGTAACACCAGATCACCGGCTTCGTGGCCATAGCTGTCGTTGATATTTTTAAAGTGATCAACATCAATCATCAGCACAGAAAAGTTTTTATTATTGGTGCGTGCGAAGTTGATTTCTTTATTCATCACCACCGGTAAAAACTTACGGTTCAATAAGCGGGTTAGCACATCACGACCACTTTCTAGCTCATTCGCTTGAGTAAATAAAGTGTCGATCAGGTAGGCAATGCTACGCACTTGCTTGTGCAGGTCGCGGAGTAATTCCTGGTGGGGCTTGAACTCATGTTTGGGGTGATTAAACATCGGTAAAAGCACTGTATCAATGTGATTGATGGTGACTTCTACCGCAGCGACTTCGCTGCTGCCTTGGAAAGCATGGGCGCCTTTATGACGAAACCATAAGCCAAATTCTGAGGATGATAAGCTACCAATTTGATTGCCTTGCAAGCCCATAGCTAAGTCAAACATAGCTTGATTTTGCCAGTCAAATAAAGCTGCACGCTGACGATCTTTTTCATGGGCTGAGTTTTGTGCAATGGAAAACAGCCGGTAGGATTCTTCAGCACGGAAACTGCGCTCAATGGATGCGGCGTAGGCTTGGCTCATAACTTCCATGGCCATATCAATTAACGTGGCAACAAAACTGCTGCATTCTTTTTGTAAGGGATGGCCCGTTAAGAGCTGGTGGGCAGTTTCTTTTAGCACCCGTGCCCCGCGCAGTACTAAATGAACCGGAATATCAATCCGTGCATGCACATCGCCCACGTGTTTTTGCTGGGCGATAATGGGTTGTAAGTCATCCTTGTTGGTTAAGCTAAAGAGCGTAATCACCCAGCGTTGCATGGATTTACTGAGTCTGCTTTGTACTTGTTCGTGGGATAGAAACTGAGCCGCTGCTGGGTCTGCTAGCATATGTTTATAAAAACTTATAGCCAGCTGAGTGGCGTGTTGTTGAGCAAGTTTTTCAGCCGCTTGAAACACGTTGGGCGCTGTGGCTGCTAACACGGCTTGCCATTCGGTTAGCAGCTGTTCAGTAGAGATCTGCGTCATAATGAATATCTAGAATGTGTGATGGGTGCATAATCCTAGTATACAGTCGTTGTTATGAATTATTTGCACAATTGGACTGCGGTGGTTGTGTGCTATCAGGCTAATCTCAATTGAGACTTGTTATAAGGGGCGTTCAGAATGGATATCGAGCTGGCGCGAACATTTTTAAGCATTGTGCGGTGCGGTAGTTTTATTACTGCTGCAGAACAGCTGTGCGTGACTCAAACCACTGTTACCGCGCGGGTTAAAAACCTTGAGGCGCAGCTAAATTGCTCATTATTTGTGCGCAACCGTGCGGGCGCTCGGCTGACCGTGCACGGCGAGCAGTTTCTATCCTTTGCCCACCAGTTGGTACAAACCTGGGAGGCCGCACGCAAGGCTTTGCCTTTGCCAGAAGACTTGCAGGTGCAAGTGCGCATTGCGGCCGAGGCCAGCTTGTGGAATCCGCTACTTAAAGATTGGTTTATGCAGCTAGCACAGCAGCGTAACAGCTATGTGGTGGATGCTCGGGTGCATGATGTGGTGACCTTGCGTAAACAACTGGAAAATGCTGAGCTGGATGCAGCATTAATGCATCAGCCCCATTACTGGCCCGGGTTGCAAGTTGAACATGTGTTAGAAGAAAAACTTCTGCAAGTGCAATCTGTGCTGCAACCTGAGCCTTATATCTATGTGGATTGGGGTAGCTTATTTTGCCAGCAGCATGATGCGGTGTTTCCTGCACAGGCGCAGAGTGCGTTACGCTGTAATTTCGGGCCCTTGGCGTTGCAAAGTATTTTGCAACATGGAGGGCGTGGTTACTTTCGCAGCCGCGTGGTGGCGCAACATATTCGCGAGGGCCGCTTGCAGCCAGTAGCCCACGCCCCTGAGTTTTCCTGGCCGGTGTATCTTGTGTATAACGAAGCGCAGTTCAGTGAGCCTTTACAGCATGCCTTAATGGTGCTTAAAAAATTAATGGATGACGAAGTGAGCTGGTTACAAACTCAAGAGCGCTTAGCCGATTAACCGGGTGCCAGCCAGCAGCGGTACAGGGCAGCAAGCAGAGCTGCTTGGGTGGGTCCACCAAGGTAATTCAAGGTTAAAAAATAACGGCACACGCAGTGCCGTTATTAGGGACCAAGTAAGTCGTATTGATGTAAGTAACTGCTTAGGCTAATAACATCATTTGTTGAGCTAAATGTTCAGGCAGGCAAGCCCGTCCGGTTTCTCGCTCAACCCTTTGTGCAGCGGGTCGGTCATCGGCAAAGGGCAGCATCGCGGCTTGGTCCATGTCCAGTTGACTGATGTTGTGTAAACACCAATAGCAGGCGGCTACCGATAAAGCACCAAGTAGGATAAAAATCATCGTTATACCTCCACAGGTTGCGGTATGGCGGTGTGTGCAGGGTCATGCTGTGGTGCAGGCTGGCGCAAGGTCAACCAAGTATTGAGCAGCATAATTAGCACCCCCAAGACAAACAGTGAACCACCCAGTAAGCGAGCGATGTAACCAAAGTGAGAGGCTTGTAAAGCTTCCACAAAGGAGTATGACAAGGTGCCGTCGTTATTAATCGCACGCCACATTAAACCTTGGGTAATGCCGTTGACCCACATTGCCGCGATATAAATCACTGTGCCTACAGTGGCCAGCCAGAAATGTAAGTTGATCAGTCGGATGCTGTACATTTGCGGGTGATTCCACAGTTTAGGCAGCATATGGTAGACACTACCAAAGCTGATCATGGCCACCCAGCCTAATGCGCCCGCATGCACGTGACCAATGGTCCAGTCGGTGTAGTGGGACAAGGAGTTCACGGTTTTAATGGCCATCATGGGGCCTTCAAAAGTGGACATGCCGTAGAAAGCCAAGGACACCACTAAAAAGCGTAAGATCGGGTCGCTGCGCAATTTGTGCCAAGCGCCGGAGAGAGTCATCATCCCGTTAATCATCCCGCCCCAGCTGGGCACCAGCAGAATCACTGACATCACCATACCTAAACCTTGCGCCCAGTCAGGCAGGGCTGTGTAGTGCAAATGGTGCGGTCCGGCCCAAATGTAAATAGAGATAATCGCCCAGAAGTGCACTATGGATAAACGGTAGGAGTAGATGGGGCGCTGGACCTGTTTGGGCACAAAGTAATACATCATGCCTAAGAAGCCCACTGAAAGAATAAAGCCCACCACACTGTGGCCAAACCACCATTGCACCATGGCGTCAGTGGCGCCTGCGTAAACTGGATAGGATTTCATTAGGGTTACAGGGGTGGCGGCGTGGTTAATGATATGCACCATGGCGGTGACAATCATAAAGGCCCCATAAAACCAGTTGGCCACATAAATATGTGAGGTTTTGCGGCGCATAATGGTGCCAAAAAACAACCACATATAAATGATCCACAGCACAGTTAGCACAATGGCTAACGGCCATTCCATTTCGGCGTATTCTTTGGTGGTGGTGTAACCCAATGCGTAGCTGCCAATGGTGACGACTAACATGGCTTGCCAGCCCCAGAACAATAAACTGGCTGCCCAATCAGAAGGTAAGCGAGCATAACAGGTGCGTTGTACCACATAGAAGGAGGTGGCAATCAGTGCACAGCCGCCAAAAGCATAAATCACCAGGTTGGTATGGATCGGGCGCAGGCGACCAAAACTTGTCCACGGCAGTTCCAGATTCAATTCGGGCCATACCAGTTGCGAAGCCAGAACGGCACCCATACTCATCCCCAGCACACCCCAAACAATAGTGGCAATGGTGAACTGTTTGATGACTGTATAGTTGTAGCTTTGCGCCTGCTGAGTTGCTGTGTTCATAGTGCTTCTAGCGCCTGCACACTTGAGCATAGGGTGTGAGTCAGCGCCAGCCTCCTTCAGTGCTAACAAGACTAACTGTGGTGAATTTGTGGAGTGTATTGCTAACCACAAACTGATTGACTTAAGTCAATGTCTTTATCCTAGGCTTGGCATCAGCTATAAACAAATGAATATTATTGGTCTTTTGTATCAATAAAGCTGCATTTAAAGCGATGTTGGCTGGGTTTGAGCGCAGGTTGTATTGTCTGCTCAGCACCAGCCCAGTCAGTGGGCAGGTTGTGAAAGGGAGTGCAGGATCGCTGGATGCGTTGCTTAATAGGCCATCCACACCCCTTTACTTTGCCGTTCGCAGGCCGGTTTGAGGTACTGAGCATCGCTACGTACCCCGTAATAGTGAATATCTTGCTGATAGGGTACGCCTGGGGTTTGCGCATTACGGCAGATCCCAAAAGCACCAATGGGGCACTGCTCAACAAAAGTCACCGTGGTTTTTTGCCCTTTTAATTGCGGTTTGCAAAAACCGCTTTTAAACAGATGGGCTGGAATGCTTCTGTTTTGCTGGCAGATTTTTACCTTAATCTGTGCTGAGGTGGATTCAATAATGCAGGCTTGGGCAAGCACCACTGGGCTCAATAGCATAAATAGCAGGGCAGAAAACAGACGCATTACAGAGCTCCAAAAAAATGAGGGCATTGTTATCTTAACCAAGCCAGTGAGTGAGGTGAAGTGCGTTGCATGTTGTGCCTTGACTTTACTTTAGCTGCTGGGGCTGTTTAATCTTGCTGATTGGTTAAGCACAAATAACACATAATAATAAGGATAATCCCATGGAGTTACAGGCTTGGTCGCAGCACACTTCTGCACAGATCACCTTACGGGGTTGGCACAGTCCACCCAGCGGTAAGCCGGTGCTGCATTTTTTACATGGCAATGGTTTTTGCGGGCGAGTTTATACGCCTGTATTGCAGCAGTTAAGCACCAGTTTTGACTTGTGGCTGTGTGATATCCAGGGGCATGGGGACAGCGATGCGGGGACAGGTTTTTTAGGCTGGAACACAAATGCAGAGTTGGCGGTGGAAGTCTTTCAGGCACAACGCAGTATCTTTGCTGACGCCCCTGTGTATGCCGCTGCTCACAGTTTAGGCGGCGTTTTAACCAGTTTAATTATGGCTCAGCACCCCAAATTGTTTGTTCGCACCGTATTGTTGGATCCGGTTATTTTCACTCCAGCTTTGCAACTCTATATGCAAAGCAGTGAACGCTTAGGCTTGCTGGCTTTTAATAAGTTAGCGAAAAGAACCGCAGCCCGCCGTCAGCATTGGCCGGATCGGCAGGCGGCTTATGCCAGTTTAAAGGGGCGTGGAGCATTTAAAGGCTGGAGCGCAGCTGCTTTGCAAGCCTTTGTTGAGCATGGGCTGCGTTCCGTAGCGGATGGCGGCGTACAGCTTAAGTGCTCGCCAGAATTGGAGGCAACGATTTTCAACTCAGCGCCTCGAGGTTTATGGCGTGCTTTGCGCCAAGTGCAGACCCCAGTGCTGTTGATGTATGGGGCTGAGAGTTTTTCTTTTGTGGTTAAATCAGCGGCGCTGTGGCAAAAGCATAACGCCAATCTAGAGACTGAGCAGGTGAGCGGTGGCCATTGCTTTATGCAGCAATATCCAGATGCAACTGCGCAGCGGGTAGAGGAATTTTTATTGGCTTAAGGTTGAGAAAACTGTTGGGTGAGTCGCTGCAGGGCCAGTTCTGCTTGCAGGACTTGCTGCACAGCTTTTTGTGCTTGTTCTGCTGTGAGTCCTAAACACAGGTACAAACTTTCAGGGATGTGCGTGTCATGGGGAGGGCAGCCAATGCCGTGTTGTGCCAGCAAGCTCTGCGCCAAGCAATTGAGGTTGGCGTAGCTGGCATGCTGGCCTTGGTAGTCAGGCTTATCTTGAAAGCGCACCGCATACACCAGTTCTTGTGGAATATTCCAGTATTGCATTAACCAAGCACCCATCTGTTCACGGGTCACTCCCAGCAAATGATGTTCAACCACGCTGTGCTTGAGGTGCAGATTGGCATCCAGCGCCTGACAAACCAGTGTGTAATGGGGTGGAAACACATGGGCTAACAAGGCAAAACCGAAGTTGTGTAGCAAGCCCGCCAAGTAAGCCAAGCCGCTTTCCGGTTTTTTATCGGCTGGCATGGCCCGGGTTAAACCTTCAATTAGGGCAGCGGTATAAATTGCTTTTTGCCAGTAGGGGGTGGCATTGCGCGGTTGTTGGCGCGGTATATTTAAACTTTTCTTGAGGGATAAACCCAGCGCTAAGCTCAGTACTAAGTCAAAGCCCAGTACCCGTACAATGGCATCTTCCACGGAGCGCACTTTGCTGGGTGCAGCATAGTAGGGCGAAGCAGCCCAACTAATGACTTGCGCGGCCAATGCAGGATCGGTTTCGACAATGGCGGTTAATTCATCAACATTGCTTTCGGGATTGTTATATAAACGCAGCACTTGCTTGGAGGTTTTATTTAATACCGGCACTTCTAAAGTCTGCTCAAGGCGTTGATGGATTCGGCGTGTGGTTAAACGGGTAACGGCGCTTTTAATCTGCTCCAGGTCGCTGCTCATTGCGCAGTGATTGGGCTGTACTTGGCTAATGGGCTCAGCACAGCTGATTTTTTTACTGATCCCCAATAATTGAGTTAAATCCGTCGTTTTGAGAGCAATCAGCTGCCCAGCAATACCACTTTCAAAATACACTGTGTTGTGTGTAAACACCGCAGGGTCACACAAACAAGATTGCGCAAATAGTGCAGGCAATGGCGGTAGCGTTTGCAGAGCATACTGGCTCAGCAGGTGCTGAGTGCTGGTGAAGGGTAAAGGTTGCCAAGCGGCTTGGGTTGCTGAATTAAGTGTGTTGAGGTTGAGGATGTGGGTATGGGGTAAGACCACCAGTAGCTGCTTGCTGTGGTGTTGCAGTAAGGTGCTGTATAAGCGTTGTGCGGGGTTAATTGCTGCAGCCGGCTGTACATCAAATTGGATTTTAGCGGTGGCGAGGATATTACGTACGGCGTCAGGTAGTACAATATCTTCAATAACTGCCATGGGATTTATATTGGGCATAAGGACCTCTAAAATCTATATAAACCATTGGCAGTCAGATTACAGCATCATTGAGCAAAACGCTGCCTAGACTTGTCCGTATTGTTGGCCATGTTTAAGCCAGCGTTGCAAAAGCGGGCTGACATGCTGTGGCCAGTGTTGTAATAACTGGCCTGCTGCATCGCGCACCGCGGGGAGCAAGGGAGCATCGCGCATTAAATCGGCCACTTTAAACTGCAGCAAACCGGTTTGTCGGGTGCCCAACATTTCTCCTGGGCCACGCAGTTCTAAATCTTTTTCGGCAATGATAAAACCGTCATTGGTTTCACGCATAATGGCTAAACGCTCGCGGCCAATCTGTGACAGTGGCGCATGGTACAGCAGCACGCAGTGGCTGGCGGTACTGCCACGGCCCACTCGGCCACGCAATTGGTGGAGCTGTGCCAATCCTAAGCGTTCGGGGTTTTCAATAATCATTAAGCTGGCATTGGGCACATCGACGCCCACTTCGATCACCGTAGTGGCCACCAATAGTTGCAATTCACCGTTTTTAAAGGACTCCATCACCGCGGCTTTTTCTGGGGCTTTCATGCGACCATGGATCAAACCGACTTGTTGTCCGGCCAAGGCTAGGGTTAAGTCCTCAAAAGTGCTTTCCGCCGCCTGACAGGTGAGTTCTTCAGATTCTTCAATAAGGGTGCACACCCAATAGGCTTGGCGACCTGCTAAGCAAGCTGCACGCACCCGTTCAATGACTTCGCCGCGCCGGGTGTCGCTGAGTACCAAGGTGTTGACCGGGGTACGCCCGGGCGGCAGTTCGTCTAAAATGGAGGTGTCCAAATCCGCATAGGCGCTCATTGCCAAAGTGCGTGGAATGGGGGTGGCGGTCATAATCAGCTGGTGAGGGCCGAACACACCATCGACACCTTTTTTACGCAACGCTAAGCGTTGCTGGACGCCAAAACGGTGCTGCTCATCAATAATGGCCAGAGCCAAGTTGTGAAACTGCACTTCCTCTTGGAACAAGGCATGGGTGCCCACCACCATGGGTACCCCTTCGGCAATTTGTGCCAGTGCTGTGCTGCGGGCTTTACCTTTGAGTTTGCCTGCCAGCCAAGCCACTTCAATATTTAACGGCTCAAGCCACTGACTAAAATTAATAAAATGCTGTTCAGCAAGAATTTCAGTGGGCGCCATCAGTGCCACTTGATAGCCCGCCTCTAAGGCTTGTAAGGCGGCTAAGGCAGCCACTACGGTTTTCCCTGCTCCCACATCCCCTTGCACTAGGCGCAGCATGGGTGCGTCTTGGCTTAGATCCCAAGCGATCTCAGCCCCGACCCTCTGTTGGGCTGCGGTGGGAGTAAAACCGAGATTATTTAAAAATATTTTCGGAAGTTTTTTGGCTAGTGGTAATTGCGCGGCTTTTTGCTGGCGCAGGCTTTCTCGGACCCGTTGAATGGACAGCTGATGGGTGAGCATTTCTTCAAAGGCTAAACGCCGTTGCGACCAGTGTATTCCTTCGCTCAATTCATCTAGGTCAGCATCTGCTGGGGGGTTATGTAAGTAGCGAATGGCTTCATCGAGAGCGCCTAAACGGTGTTGTTGAATCAACTTGTCGGGCAGCCAGTCCGGCAAGCTCTGCGGGTTTAAATAAGTTAAGGCTTGCTCACATAAATTACGCAAGCGAAGTTGGGTGAGGCCTTCAGTGGTGGGATAAATCGCAGTGAGGGTGCTGTGCAAAGGTGGTTCTTGCTCACCATTATGGATGCGATATTCTGGATGATAAATCTCCAGCCCCGTCGCCCCAGGGCGTACTTCACCATAGCAGCGCACTTGCACACCTTTATTTAACGCGTTTTTCTGCGCCATGCTGAAATGAAAAAAGCGCAGGCTGAGACCACCGCTGCCGTCTTGGATGCGCACCAGCAAGCTGCGTCTTTTGCCCATAACAATATTAGCGGCCATTACGCGTCCCGCCACCACCGCATCTTGACCGGGGCGCAAGGCGGCAATAGGGGTAATGCGGGTGCGGTCTTGATAACGCGATGGCAGATGAAATAGCAAATCTTGGAGGTTTTCTAAGCCCACTTTAGCCAATTTTTCAGCCATGGCTGGACCGACACCTTTAAGGACTGTCAGCGGCGTATGCACCAGCAATTGGCTCATGTTAGTGCCCGTTATAGGCTTGCGCAGCGTCGCATTGGCGAATTGCTTCCAGCAGCACATCAATGGCTTGCGGTCGTGGGAAGGTGGCTCGCCAAGCAATGGCTACGGTACGGGTGGGAGCAGGCTCGGTAAAGGGACGTACTTCGATCACTCCTTCGGCATAGCGGTGGTTATCCACAGCGGATAAAGGCAGTACCGAGATACCTAAGCCTGAGGCTACCATGTGCCGAATGGTTTCCAGGGAGCTGGCTTCGACGGTGGTATAACGATGCTCCGGATCGCCGGGAAGCATCACTGGGCAAGCTTCTAGAACCTGATCGCGGAAACAGTGCCCCTCACCGAGCAGCAGCAGGCTTTTGTCATTGAGCTGGTCATTATCAATGTAGTCTTTTTCTGTCCACGGATGATCTGCCGGCAACAGCACGCAAAAGGGTTCTTTATAGGCGGCTTTGGTTAACACATCAGTGTCTTGGTAAGGCAGGGCAACAATAATCACGTCCAGTTCACCTTTGCGCAGTTTTTCACGTAGCACATGGGTGAAGTTTTCTTCAATGTACAGCGGCATTTCTGGCGCACTGCGGTGCAGCAAGGGAATCATTTGTGGAAACAAATAAGGCCCCACGGTATAAATCGCTCCCACCCGTAAGGGGGCGGCCAACTGGTTTTTGCCGGCTTGAGCCAGTTCGCGAATGCTTTGCGCTTGCTCAAGCACGCGCTGTGCTTGGGCAATAATTGCCTCACCCACAGGAGTGACCCGCACGGCACTTTTACTGCGCTCAAAAATAAGCACACCTAAGTCT
>Ga0079226_10000970_pt1 | contig 21522 bp, 37 predicted proteins | sample Poulit2014_FD_76345 | JGI IMG/M metagenome (GOLD analysis project Ga0079226, IMG submission 76345) | Agricultural soil microbial communities from Georgia to study Nitrogen management - Poultry litter 2014 | ecosystem: Environmental > Terrestrial > Soil > Agricultural land | place: USA: Georgia... | reverse complement strand
GTTTATTGAGAACCACCCAAAAGGAGACCTATTACAACTGTCTGATTGGGCAACTTCGAAAGAATTGACAGGGTGGTATTCAAAACGTATCGCAGTAGGTAACGGCGATGAAGTAAAGGGCGTTGCGACTCTACAATTTAAGAAGTTACCGAAAGTGAAATATACACTGTGCTATATCTCACGCGGATTTGTAGTCGATTATAACGATACGCTTGCAGTAAAAGCACTTCTTGCTTCTGCTATTGAAGAAGCCAAAAAAGAGCATGCGTACGTCATCAAAATTGACCCAGATATTGAAGAGACAGATAGAGAAGCGTTCAAACTTCTTAAAGGTCTTGGGTTTATTCACCACGGATTTGTAGATGGAATGAGCAAAGATGCGATTCAGCCACGACAAACGATGGTGACAGATGTTTCTCTTTCTGACAAAGAGCTCTTGAATAGTTTTGAAAGAAATAATCGTACAAGAGTGCGTCGTGCACTGAAAACTGGAACAGTGGTTAAGAAAAGTGACCGTGAAGGTTTAAAAACATTCCACGAACTCATGAAGATTACGGGTGAACGTGACGGATTCTTAACACGCGATATCACATACTTTGAATCAATGTATGATGCGTTAAATCCAAACGGCCATATGGAACTTTTCTTAGTAGAACTTCATGGTAAAGAAGTGCGCGAGAATCTAGAAAATGATATTAATAAAGTACAAAAAGATATTAAAAAAGCAGAGAAAAATAAAGACGAAACGAAACGTGCGAATTTGCTCGAGAATTTAAACAATCGTTTAGAGAAACTTAACCAACAAATGGAAGAAACAAAATATATTGAAGAAAAGTATCCAGAAGGTGTAGTGCTCTCAGGTGCATTATATGCACAAAGCGGTAAAAAAGCCTATTACTTATACGGTGCATCATCGAACGACTTTAGAGACTTCCTTCCAAATCACCACATGCAGTTTCATATGATGCAGTATGCACGAGAACATGGCGCAACAACTTATGACTTTGGTGGCGTATCTGTTTCACCAGATAAAGACTCAGAATACTTTGGACTATGGCAATTCAAAAGTCAGTGGGGGACGAAGGTGTCGAATAAAATCGGAGAGTTTGATTTTATCTTAAATAGACCGGTGTATCACTTACTAAATATCGCAATTCCAGCAGCACAGAAGACGAAGATCGCATTAAATAGATTAAGAAAAAAATAAAGACTTCCTCGTTTGAGGAAGTCTTTTTCTATAGATAATAGGGTTCAGTTACAACGATATACAGTACAAACACAAGGCTTGATAATGATAACGTCACGAGTGTGAGAGAGAAATAACCATGAAGCTGAGTGGAATCGCTAGAAATTTGATCTTTCATAAAATCTCTTGCCCCAGCTACGATAGAAATTAACGCGACAGAGACCCAAATGTATACATTGAAAAATAGTATGCCATCATTCAGTGTAAAGTTAACAAAAAACAATAGCTGAATGAATAATAGCAAGATGAGTATAACTCGTGTCACGCGTTTTCCCTCCTAAATTGTGAATAATAAAATAATCAAGACAAGGCTCATTGCAATTGTGAATGCATGAATGAGAAAGAGTCGCTTGTCGTCTCCTTTATACTGCTTATACGAAGTAATTTCTACTGATGAAATGATGGCGATACCGAGAGCGAGTATCAGGTATTTATCGATCCCCATCACTGGTAAAATAAATGCAATAATCATAACTAAGAATACAATTCCAGAAAGAATGCGAAGTCCATCAAATAGCTTCGATCTTAAGAATAAAATCGTAAACATAGAAACGGTTAAATACATGAGAAGTAGTAATGTTGTTAAAACACTCACGCATAATTACCCCTTTTTCTGAAATATTGGTAGATAAAGAATGTAGATAAGAGCACCATAAGTGCACCGAAGTAGAATGGTAATCCATAATACATCACAAACAATAAGTTAAAGAATATCGGTCCTACGATTCGTCCAAGACTGTCTAATGAATAAGTCGTTGCTGTTAACTTACCAACTTCATGGCTCAATGCCTCTTTAGTGATCTGACTCGTCATCAGTGTCTTCACAAGTGCGTTACCACTCATAAGTAACACGATACACACCCCAGCATAAACGAGACCTGTCATAAAAGGTAACATAATGAACGCGATGAGTGCGAGTACTTGACCAATAATCATGGCTGGATACTCTTGTCCATCTTTTAACTTTCTAATTATACCACCTTGAACAATCACATTAAAAATACCACCAATAAAGAATAATACCCCCATTTGTCCTGGAGTGATATTAATTAGCTTTTGTCCTAGTAATTGGAATGTACTCTCCATTCCGCTCATCATAAACATAACGAAGAATGTTGCGACAAGTAAAATACCTACAGGCTGTATGAAATATTCTTTAGCCATAGTAATCTTACCTTGAGGTACTGTTGATGGTTTGTACGTTTCTTGAATGAACAGGAATGCGACAATTAAAGCGACTAAGATCACTGCAGACGTCATAAAGAACGGCATGCTCATCGCTACTGAACCAAGCATTCCTCCAATACCAGGGCCGAATACGAAACCGAATCCCATACTCATACCAACGAGTCCCATGTACTTCGTACGTTCTTGTACAGAAGTGAGGTCTGCAACCATAGACGTGGTCGCAGTATATAATGCACCTGATGCCATACCACCAACAAAACGTGTAATATATAAAACTGTTAAGCTATGAGACAATACAGCGAATATAAAGAAGCTCAGTGCGAAGACGAGCAGTCCAACAATTAAGAGCGGACGTCTTCCTGTCTTATCACTCAACATTCCAAAGAATGGTGCTGAAATAAAGCTCGCAATAGAATAAATCGCGAGTACAAACCCAAGATGCATCGTGCTGACATTGTAGTCCACAATGAGCTGCGGCATCACTGGAATAATCATACTGAAACCGAAATAAATTAAAAACTGTACAAGCATGATAAAAACAATATGCTTCATTAAACTATTTTTCATCTAAAGCCTCCAACGATTGACGCGCACGAATTTCCTTTTTAAGATCGCGCATTTCATCTTCTAATTGATGTAACTTTGCGATCATCTTTTCAGGACTATTACCTGTAGATTCTATTTTTTCAAGATCACCCTGCAGACGGATGTAATCATATTTTAACTCTTCGAGTTTTTGTTCTAAGTTCATATGTATCACTCCTATAGACTTGGTATTATCATATCATAAAAAGTTACTGTTGTTATAAAGCAAAAATAGAGACAACCGTTTAGTTGCCTCCATAAAGTTTATTCATCTATTTCTACTGTTTCGCCAGACTTCGCGTCGATGATTACATCAACGTCTTCGCCGTTTTGATTTTGAATAGAAACTTCATAATATAGCACGCCATCGTCAAAGTCAGTGCTAATTTCTGTTGCTTTACCATCAACTTCACTTTTAGCTGTTGTTATGGCTTCATCGAAAGTGATGAGATCTTCATATTTGAAATATTCGTTATATTCGTCATCATTTTCAGAGTCTTTCTCTTCTTCAATGATATCTAGAGTATTGACATCGTATGAAACATCGTACTCTTCAGAGTCGCTTTCGAGTTCTATTTTATAAACCCATTTATTGTTTTCTCTTTCTAAACCGATGTCAGTCAGTTGTCCATCGAAGTTTGACTGAGCTTTTTTAATTGCATCTTCAATTGTTGAATCATATGAATCTAAATTAATTTCTGATGAATCAGTTTCAGGTGATGCGTTGTCGTCACCGTCATCATTCTCTGTGCTGTCATTTGCATCGTCGTTATTGTCATCATCTTCAGTAGATGAATCGTTCGAGGTTTCCTCTGTCTGCTGATTTGATGAATTATCCTCACTAGTATTATCTGAATTTGAGTCGCTTGTCCCACATGCAGCTAGTGTAAGTGTTAATGCGAGTAACAATGACGTTAGTTTAATCTTTTTATCCATAATCATCCCTCCAATTTTTAAATTACCCTAGAAGAACAACTATTAACCATTTAATAGATGTAAGTATTTTGAAAATTCTACCAAACACGAATGATTTATATAAATATTGATAAAACATTCGGAAATGAGCGAAAAAGTATTGCGTTGTGATGAAAAAAGGTCTAGAATATATCCTTACTTAGCGTAATACAAGTAAGAAAATTTGTCCTTCATATAATGATAGAAGAGATAAGGAGAAGAGAATGAAAAAGTATTTTGAGTTTGAACAACTCGGTACCAATTATCGCAAAGAAATTGTCGGTGGTATCACAACGTTCCTATCAATGGCGTATATTTTAGCGGTTAACCCAGCGATGTTATCACTTGCTGGTGTTGATGGTGTGCCTGACAGCATGCGTATGGATATTAACGCGGTGTTTGTTGCTACGTGTTTAGCTGCATTTGTCGGAACTCTAGTTATGGGTGTCTATGCAAGGTATCCGATTGCCCTAGCACCAGGTATGGGTCTAAATGCGTTCTTCGCATTTGCTGTAGTTTTAGGGATGGGTATTCCTTGGCAAACAGCATTAACAGGTGTTTTAATCTCAGGTGTTTTATTCGTAATTTTAACTGCATCTGGTTTAAGAGAGTACGTGATTAACTCTATACCAATGGAAATGAAGATGGCGGTTAGTGCCGGTATTGGATTCTTCATTGCATTCGTTGGGTTACAAGGTGCAGGTATTATAGTTGCGGATCCGAATACGTTAGTACACGTGGGTAACTTCCATGATGCGAAAGTATTACTTGCTGTATTTGGTATTGTCTTAACTGTTGTTTTAATGGCGAAGCGCGTACCAGCAGCAATCTTTATTGGGATGATCGTAACAGCAATATCTGGACTTTTATTTGGACTACTGCCAATGCCTGAAGCGATTGTGAGTAAAGTGCCAAGTATCGCACCAACTTTCGGAGCAGCTTTTGAAGGATTCAAAAACCCAGCAGAGATTTTTAACTTACAATTCTTAGTTGTGGTATTAACATTTCTTTTTGTAGACTTCTTTGATACAGCGGGTACACTAGTAGGAGTTGCTTCGCAAGCAAACTTGATTAAAGATAATAAATTGCCAAGAGCAGGACGTGCGCTTGTATCGGATTCGCTTGCTACAATTTCAGGTGCAATTCTCGGTACATCAACAACAACATCATATGTAGAATCTACAGCAGGTGTTGCAGCTGGAGCACGTAGTGGTTTCGCAAGTGTCGTGACAGCGTTCCTATTCTTATTTGCAATTTTCTTCTCACCACTCATCGTGATGTTTACATCTGAAGTAACAGCACCAGCATTAATTATTGTAGGTGCGTTAATGGCATCAAACTTATCACGCATCGAATGGTCAAGATTTGAAATTGCGGTTCCAGCATTCTTGACAGTATTACTTATGCCACTTACGTACAGTATTGCTACAGGGATTGCGATTGGGTTTATCTTCTATCCAATTACACTTATGATGGCAGGTAAAAGAAAGCAAGTGAACCCTGTGATGTGGTCACTCGCAATTTTATTTGTACTTTACTTTATTTTTATATTATAATGAAAAGACGATTTTCGACGGAAATAAATTAAATGATAAAAAGAGCGAAAAAATTCAAGTTAACTCTTGATTTTCTCGCTCTTTTCATGTATTATTTATAACGTTGGACTTAACTGTGACCATTTTTGGTTCACATAATGCGATGCTAAGCCTTGATAGACCTGGCTTCGCACATTATTATCGCTGAAACGAGAGGTTACTGACACACCCGGCCGCATTGCCATGGCATGTGTGACAGAAAATTTTCGTGGAGAAAGTCTATCAATTAATGATGGCGACCGAGGAGGTAAAATAATGGCAAAACAAAAAATTCGTATTCGTTTAAAAGCGTACGAGCACAGAGTGCTTGATCAATCAGCGGAAAAAATCGTTGAAACAGCTAAACGTTCTGGTGCAGAAGTTTCGGGTCCAATCCCACTTCCAACTGAAAGAACTGTTTACACAATCTTACGTGCGGTACACAAGTACAAAGATTCACGTGAGCAATTTGAACAACGTACGCATAAGCGTCTTATCGACATTTTAAACCCTACACCAAAAACAGTTGATGCTCTAATGGGCTTAAACTTACCATCTGGTGTGGACATCGAAATTAAACTATAAATTTTTCAGGAGGTGCGACTTTCGATGACCAAAGGAATCTTAGGTAGAAAAGTTGGGATGACTCAAGTTTTCGGTGAAAACGGAGAATTAATCCCTGTAACAGTAATTGAAGCGGCAGGAAACGTTGTCGTTCAAAAGAAAACAGAAGAAGTTGATGGCTACAACGCAATCCAAATCGGATTCGACTCTAAACAAGAGTACAAACCATCTAGAAGAACTAACAAATTTGCGAATAAAGCAGAAACTGGACATGCTAAAGCATCTGGTGCTGCTCCTAAGCGCTTCATACGCGAATTCCGCAATTTAAATGTAGATGAATTCGACGTAGGTCAAGAAGTCTCTGTAAATACATTCGTAGCAGGCGACATCGTTGACGTAACAGGAACATCTAAAGGTAAAGGTTTCCAAGGTAACATTAAGCGTCACGGTCAAAGCCGCGGACCTATGAGCCACGGTTCACGTTACCACAGAAGACCAGGTTCAATGGGTATGGTTGACCCAGGACACGTACTAAAAGGTAAAGCATTACCAGGACGTATGGGCGGAGAGAAAGTAACTCTTCAAAACCTAGAAATCGTAAGAGTTGACGAAGAACGTAACGTAATCCTTGTTAAAGGTAACGTTCCAGGACCTAAAAAAGGTTTCGTAAAAATTCAATCAGCAATTAAAGGTGTTAACTAATAAGGAAGGGAGGATATAACACAATGGCAAACGTAGATGTATTATCTATTGAAGGTTCAAAAGTGAGCTCAATCGAACTTAACGATTCAGTTTTCGGAATTGAACCTAACCAACATGCATTATTTGAAGCAGTAACTCTTCAACGTGCATCTTTAAGACAAGGTAACCATAAAGTTAAAAACCGTTCAGAAGTACGCGGTGGTGGTAGAAAACCATTCAGACAAAAAGGAACAGGTAACGCACGTCAAGGTACAATCCGTGCACCACACATGGTTGGCGGTGGAGTAGTATTCGGACCAACTCCAAGAAGTCACTCATTCAAAATGCCAAGAAAAATGAGACGCTTAGCGATCCGTTCAGCATTATCTGCACGAGTTAACGAAGAAGTGTTAACTGTAGTTGATGACTTCAAATTAGAAGCTCCAAAAACTAAAGAGCTTGTCTCAATCTTAGGAAAGTTAGGTGCTGATAAAAAAGCACTAATCGTACTTGAGGATAGAAACGAAGCAGTTGAAAAATCAGCTAACAACCTTCAAGGAGTTAGAGTAATCACTGCAACTGGCCTTAACGTACTAGATATCCTTTCTGCAGACCGTGTTATTTTCACGGAGGGAGCAATTAAAAAAGCAGAGGAGGTACTTGGGTAATGGAAGCACGCGACATTATCAAACGTCCAGTAATCACTGAACGTTCTGCTGACTTAATGTCAGAAAACAAATACACATTTGATGTAGATGTTAGAGCGAACAAAACACAAGTTAAACACGCAATTGAAGAAATTTTCGACGTTAAAGTTGAAAAAGTAAACATTATGAATGTTAAGCCTAAGAAAAAACGCATGGGTCGTTACGAAGGCTATACAAACAGAAGAAGAAAAGCAATTGTAAAATTAAGTGAAGGTTCAATCGAAATCTTCTAATCTTATACAGAAGGATACCATTAGGGAGGTAAAACGAGGATGGCAATTAAACATTATAAGCCAACTACAAACGCTCGTCGTAATATGACAAGCCTGGACTACTCTGAGATTACTTCAACTACTCCAGAGCGTTCATTATTACAGCCGCTACCGAAAAGAGCGGGACGTAACCATCAAGGTAAAATTACTGTACGTCACAAAGGTGGCGGACATAAGCGTCAATACAGAGTGATTGATTTTAAACGTAACAAGGATGGAATTCCTGCACGCGTTAAAACAATCGAATACGATCCAAACCGTTCTGCTAACATCGCGTTAGTAGCATATGCGGATGGTGAGAAAAGATATATCATCGCACCAAAAGGATTAGTGGTTGGACAAGAAATCATGAGCGGTAAAGACGCAGACATTAAAGTAGGTAACACACTTACTTTAGCTGATTTACCAATGGGTACAACGATTCACAATATCGAATTAAAACCTGGTAAAGGTGGACAAATCGCGCGTTCAGCGGGAGCTTCAGCACAGTTACTTGGTAAAGAAGGAAAATACGCAATCGTACGTCTTGCTTCAGGCGAGATGAGAATGATCTTACTAACTTGCCGCGCTACAGTTGGTTCTGTAGGTAACGAGCAACATGAGCTTGTTAACGTAGGTAAAGCAGGTCGTTCTAGATGGGCAGGTAAGAGACCAACGGTACGTGGTTCTGCCATGAACCCTAACGACCACCCACACGGTGGTGGTGAAGGTAGAACTCCAATCGGACGTCCAGCTCCAGTATCACCTTGGGGTAAACCAGCTCTTGGTAAGAAAACTCGTAACAAGAAGAAAAAATCTAGCAAGTTAATTATCAGAAGACGTAAGAAATAATAGATCAATTGATTGTGCGGCTTTTGCCGCACATGCTAATTGAAGGGAGGCGCCATAATGGCACGTAGTGTTAAAAAAGGACCTTTTGTTGATGGTCACTTAATGAAAAAAGTTGAAGCACTCAATGAATCAGACAAAAAGAGTGTGATTAAAACATGGTCACGTCGTTCTACGATTTTCCCGAACTTCATCGGACACACAATCGCAGTTTATGACGGACGCAAGCACGTACCTGTATACGTAACGGAAGACATGGTTGGACACAAACTTGGTGAGTTTGCTCCTACTAGAACGTACAAAGGTCACGGTGCAGATGACAAGAAAACTAGAAGATAATAGATAAACACCCTACAAAGGAGGAACCGAGATGCAAGCGAAAGCAGTTGCAAGAACAGTACGTATTGCACCACGTAAAGTACGTTTAGTACTTGACCTTGTAAGAGGTAAAGACGTTGGCGAAGCAGTAGCACTTCTTAAACTTACTAACAAAAGAGCAGCATCAGTTGTTGAAAAATTAGTTTTATCAGCTGTTGCAAATGCTGAACACAACTATGATATGGATACTGACAACTTATATGTATCAGAAATCTATGCTAACGAAGGACCAACACTTAAACGTTTCCGTCCGAGAGCACAAGGTCGTGCTACACAAATTCTTAAACGTACGAGCCACATCACAGTAGTAGTAAGTGAAAAAGAACAAGTAGCAGAAGAAGCTACAGAAGAAAACGCTGAATAATACAAGGAGGGAATTATTTTGGGTCAAAAGATTAATCCAACTGGTCTACGCGTAGGCGTTATTAAAGACTGGGAAGCAAAATGGTATGCGGATAAAGACTTTGCAACTTTACTACACGAAGACTTAGAAATCCGTAAATATATTGAAACGAACCTAAAAGATGCAGCTGTATCTAAAGTTGAGATCGAGCGTGCTGCAAACCGTATTAATATCGCTCTACATACTGGTAAACCAGGTATGGTTATCGGTAAAGGTGGTAGCGAGATTGAAAAACTACGTAACGCATTAGTTAAATTAACTAACAAGCGTATCCACATTAACGTTATCGAAGTTAAGAGAGTGGACATCGACGCTAAACTCGTTGCAGAAAGCATTGCACGTCAATTAGAAAACCGTGTATCTTTCCGTAGAGCACAAAAACAAGCTATCCAGAGAGCTATGAGATCTGGAGCAAAAGGTATTAAAACACAAGTATCAGGACGTCTTGGCGGTGCAGACATCGCTCGTGCTGAAGGCTATAACGAAGGAACAGTACCACTTCATACACTTCGTGCAGACATTGATTACGCACATGAAGAAGCTGACACTACTTATGGTAAGTTAGGCGTTAAAGTATGGGTTTACCGTGGAGAAGTTCTTCCAACTAAAAAAAATAACTAAGAGAGGAGCACTTGTAAATGTTATTACCAAAAAGAGTTAAGTACCGTCGTCAACATAGACCTAGCGTTAAAGGTAAGTCTAAAGGCGGGAATCAAGTAAGTTTTGGCGATTACGGCTTACAAGCTACGACAACATCTTGGGTTACTTCAAGACAAATCGAAGCAGCACGTATCGCGATGACACGTTATATGAAACGTGGCGGTAAAGTATGGATCAACATTTTCCCACACACGCCACTCACAAAGAAACCATTAGAAGTACGTATGGGTTCTGGTAAAGGTGCAGTTGAACAATGGATCGCATCAGTTAAACCAGGCCGCGTAATGTTTGAGGTTGCAGGTGTTTCTGAAGAAGTAGCAAGAGAAGCATTAAGACTTGCAAGCCACAAATTACCAGTAAAAACAAAGATCGTTAAACGTGAAGAATTAGGTGGTGATACGAATGAAGGCTAAGGAAATCCGTGATTTAACTACATCAGAAATCGAATCGAATATTAAAGAACTTAAAGAAGAACTCTTCAACTTACGCTTTCAACTAGCTACAGGTCAGCTAGAGAACACTGCTCGTATCAAAGAGGTAAGAAAAACAATCGCGAGAATGAAAACTACAATCCGCGAAAGAGAAATTGAAGAAGCTAAAGCGAATCAATAATTTAGGGGAGGTTCTATAATAGTGGAAGGTAAAAACGAACGTAAAGTTTACCAAGGCCGTGTAGTGTCTGACAAAATGGATAAGACAATTACAGTACTTGTAGAAACATACAAAAAACATCCAATTATTGGTAAACGTGTGAAGTATTCTAAGAAATACAAAGCACACGATGCAAATAACTCAGCTAAAATGGGCGATATTGTTAAAATCCAAGAAACACGTCCGTTATCAGCAACGAAACGTTTCCGTCTAGTGGAAATCGTAGAAGAATCAGTAATTATCTAAACCAAGTAAAAGGGAGGTAACCTCGCATGATTCAACAAGAATCTCGTATGAAAGTTGCCGACAACTCAGGAGCTCGTGAAGTATTGACGATCAAAGTACTTGGTGGTACAGGTCGTAAAACAGCTAATATCGGTGACGTTGTTGTTGCAACTGTAAAACAAGCAACACCTGGTGGTGTTGTCAAGAAAGGTGACGTCGTTAAGGCTGTCATCGTAAGAACTAAAACAGGTGTGCGTCGTGAAGACGGTTCATATATTAAATTCGATGAGAACGCATGTGTGATCATTCGTGATGACAAGGGTCCTAGAGGAACTCGTATTTTCGGACCAGTAGCTCGTGAATTACGTGAAGGCAACTTCATGAGAATCATCTCATTAGCACCAGAAGTACTATAATTCATTAAAATATACAAGGAGGTGCGCCAAACGATGCACGTTAAATCAGGTGATAAAGTTATTGTTATCAGCGGAAAAGACAAAGGAAAAACAGGCACAGTATTAAAAGCTATTCCTTCTAAAGACCGTGTTGTTGTTGAAGGTGTGAACATTGTTAAGAAGCACCAAAAACCTACTCAAGATAATCCAGATGGTGGAATCTTAGAGACTGAAGCAGCAATTCACGTTTCAAACGTAATGCACGTTGATCCTGAATCAGGTGAACGCACTAGAGTCCGTTATGAAATCAAAGACGGTAAGAAAATCAAAATCGCTGTTAAATCAGGTAAAGAGATTAAATAGTTATATCGGAAGGAGGACAACATAAGTGATTCGTTTAAGAGATAAATACAACGAAACAATTAAAGATGAGCTAGTTAAAAAGTTTAACTATAGTTCAGTAATGCAAGCACCTAAAATCGATAAAATCGTAGTAAACATGGGTGTAGGTGACGCTGTACAAAACGCTAAAGTTTTAGACAATGCTGTTGAAGAACTTACTCAAATTACAGGTCAAAAACCACAAATTACAAAAGCTAAAAAATCAATTGCAACTTTCCGTTTACGTGAAGGTATGCCAATCGGAGCGAAAGTTACATTACGTGGAGAAAGAATGTACGACTTCCTAGACAAACTTATTGCAGTTTCATTACCACGTGTAAGAGACTTCAGAGGTGTTTCTAAGAAAGCATTCGATGGACGCGGTAACTACACTCTTGGTATTAAAGAACAATTAATTTTCCCAGAAATCGATTATGATAAAGTATCTAAAGTAAGAGGTATGGATATCGTTATTGTAACTACAGCTAACACAGATGAAGAAGCTCGTGAGCTGTTAACACAATTCGGTATGCCGTTCCAAAAATAAAAGGAGGCAAATCGGGTGGCTAAAAAATCAATGATTGCTAAACAGCAAAAACCACAAAAGTTTAAAGTTAGAGAATATACACGCTGCGAAAGATGCGGTCGTCCACACTCAGTACTTCGCAAATTCAAACTTTGCCGTATCTGTTTCCGTGAACTAGCATATAAAGGTCAAATTCCTGGCGTTAAAAAAGCTAGCTGGTAGGTTATATATTTCGAAAGGAGGCAATTTTAAATGACAGTTTCAGATCCAATTGCAGATATGCTAACACGCATCAGAAATGCGAACATTGTTAGACATGAATCATTAGAAATTCCAGCTTCTAACATTAAAAAAGAGATCGCTGAAATTCTTAAAAATGAAGGTTTTGTAAAAAATATTGAGTACGTAGAGGACGATAAACAAGGTATTATCCGAGTTTTCCTTAAATACGGAAGCAACAACGAACGTGTTATCACAGGTCTTAAGAGAATCTCAAAACCTGGATTACGTGTTTACGCGAAAAGAGACGAATTACCAAAAGTACTTAACGGATTAGGGGTTGCTTTAATCTCTACATCTGAAGGTGTACTTACTGATAAAGAAGCTCGTAACAAAAACGTTGGTGGAGAAGTTCTCGCTTACGTTTGGTAATAATTAATATAGGAGGTGCCATGAATGAGCCGTATTGGTAAACGTGTGATCGACATCCCAGCTGGTGTTACAGTAGACATCAACGGAAGTACTTTCACTGTAAAAGGCCCTAAGGGTGAATTAACAAACACATTCAATTCAGATTTAAATTATAAATTAGAAGACAATACACTAACTGTAGAACGTCCAACAGACTCTAAAGAGCACCGTTCAATTCACGGAACGACACGCTCACTAATCAACAACATGATTCAAGGTGTCAGCGAAGGTTTCGTTAAAGAACTTGAACTTGTTGGAGTAGGGTACCGTGCACAAATGCAAGGTAACAAATTAGTATTAAGTGTAGGACTTTCTCACCCAGTTGAATTCGAATCTAGCAAAGACTTAACAATCACTGTTGATGGAAACACAAATGTTAAAGTTGAAGGTATCAACAAAGAAGAAGTAGGAGCTCTTGCTTCAAACATTCGTGCTGTACGTCCACCTGAACCATATAAAGGTAAAGGTATTCGCTATAAAGACGAATATGTTCGTCGTAAAGAAGGTAAAACTGGTAAATAATAAATAAGTGAGGAGGAGCTTAAATGATCGCAAAGATTGATAAAAATCAAGTGCGTCGTAAAAGACATTTCCGTGTGCGTAATACAATTTCAGGAACTGCTGAAAGACCACGTTTAAACGTTTATCGTTCAAACAAAAACATCTATGCACAAGTGATTGACGACGTAAACAACAAAACATTAGCGAGCGCTTCTACACAAGATAAAGATCTAGACCTAAAAGTTGGATCAAACGTTGAAGCAGCAGCTGAAGTTGGTAAATTAATCGCAACTCGCGCGAAAGAAGCTGGCGTGGAATCAGTAGTATTCGACCGCGGAGGTTACTTATACCATGGACGTGTTGAAGCTTTAGCAGAAGCAGCACGTGAAAATGGATTAAAATTCTAATCGAAGGAGGTTAACAATCTAATGGCTCGTAGAGATAATCGTAGAGAAAAAGAAGTTAAAGAGTTTGAAGAACGCGTAGTAACAATCAACCGTATTGCTAAAGTTGTTAAAGGTGGTAGACGTTTCCGTTTCTCAGCTTTAGTAGTAGTTGGAGATAAAAAAGGCCGCGTTGGATTTGGTCAAGGTAAAGCACAAGAAGTACCTGAAGCAATCAAAAAAGCAATCGAGGCTGCTAAGAAAAACCTTGTTGAAGTACCAATTGTTGATGGAACTATTCCACACGAAATTAACGGTAGATTCAGCTCAGGTAACGTATTTATGAAACCAGCTGCTCCTGGTACAGGGGTAATCGCAGGTGGACCGGTACGTGCCGTACTAGAATTAGCAGGTGTTACAGATATCTTAAGTAAATCATTAGGAGCGAACACTCCAATTAACGTAGTTCGTGCAACAATGGAAGGTCTTACTGAACTTAAAGATGTAGAATCTGTTGCAAAACTTCGTGGCAAAACTGTAGAAGAGATCTTAAATTAAGGGGGAGAGACAAACATGGCAAAAGTTAGAGTAACCCTCGTAAAAAGTGTTATCGCTAAACCTGAAACGCAAAGACAAACTGTGCGTTCTCTAGGTCTTAGAAAGATCAACTCTTTCGTTGAACTTGAAGACACTCCTCAACTTAGAGGACAAGTTAATAAAGTAAGTCACTTAGTAAAAGTAGAAGAAATCTAATAGATATTATAAAATAGGAGGTGCGACAATGAAATTACACGAACTTAAACCAGTCGAAGGTGCTCGTAAATCACGTAAGCGTGTAGGACGCGGTTCATCTTCTGGTTACGGTAAAACTTCTGGACGCGGTCACAAAGGACAAAACGCTCGTTCTGGTGGTGGCGTAGGTTTAGTATTCGAAGGTGGTCAATTACCATTATTCCGTTCTATTCCTAAGCGTGGTTTCACAAATATCAACCGTAAAGAGTACTCAGTCGTTAATCTAAGCGATTTAAACCGTTTTGAAGCTGGAACTGAAGTTACACCTGAATTATTAATTGAATCAGGTCTAGTTAAAGGACGTTCTGCTGGGGTTAAAATTCTTGGTAACGGTGAATTAGAGGTTAAGTTAACTGTTAAAGCGAACAAATTCTCTAACTCTGCGAAAGAAGCGATTGAAGCACAAGGCGGCACTGTAGAGGTGATCTAATTGATCAGTAGCGTATCAAATTTCTTCAAGATTAAAGAGATTCGAGCTAAGATTTTATTCACATTAGCAATGCTTGTTGTATTTAAATTGGGGACTTATATACCGGTTCCTGGGGTAGATCCAGGCGTATTTAATGCGCAAGAGCAAGGTGGAGTATTAGATTTAATGAATACCTTTGGTGGAGGAGCGCTTAAGAACTTCTCAATATTTGCCATGGGTATTATGCCTTACATCACAGCATCGATTGTAGTTCAACTACTTCAGATGGATGTAGTGCCAAAATTCGCTGAATGGGCGCGTCAAGGTGAAGTAGGTCGTCGTAAACTGGCTCAGTTTACGCGTTACTTTACAATTATCCTAGCGTTCATTCAATCTATTGGAATGTCATTCGCATTTAACAAAATGTTTGGTGGCAGTCTAATTACAGATAACTCTGTAACGTCATATCTATTAATTGCGTTAGTACTTACAACAGGTACTGCTTTTCTACTGTGGGTTGGTGAAGAAATCACAGAAAAAGGTGTAGGTAATGGTATTTCAATCATTATCTTCGCAGGTATCTTAGCATCACTGCCAAGCGCATTGATTCAGTACTATCAACAACAATTTGGTATGGCAACAGATACAACGATGGCAGTATTAAAAGCTGCAATCTTAGTTATCGCATTATTACTTCTTACGGCATTCTCGGTTTACGTATTGCAAGCAATTCGTAAAATTCCGATTCAATACGCAAGAGGTACTGGTAGACAGCAGATGCTTGCACCACAAGCGACGTTCCTACCACTTAAAGTTAACCCTGCTGGGGTTATTCCAGTAATCTTTGCAATGGCATTCTTAATGTTGCCACAATCACTTTCACTGTTTTTCCAAGATCAAGCTTGGGCAACGAAACTCGCTGAAATGGCGAATCCAGTTTCAAACATTGGGATGATTGTTTATCTTGTATTGATTATTCTGTTCGCGTACTTCTATTCGTTCGTACAAGTTAACCCGGAAAAAATGGCAGATAACTTAAAAGATCAAGGAAGTTACATTCCAGGTATTAGACCAGGAAAGAACACTCAAAACTACATTACATCTGTGTTGTACAGATTATTATTTGTAGGATCACTATTCTTAGCGTTTATTGCAATCCTACCACTTCTAGTCACTAGATTTATGGACTTGCCACAATCGATTCAAGTCGGTGGTACAAGTTTACTCATCGTGATCGGGGTTGCACTTGAGACTATGAAGCAACTAGAAGCTCAAGCAAGCCAACAAGAGTATCGTGGTTTTAGAAGACATAAACATGGTAGAAGATAAGTAGGAGGATATTTAATGAATATCGTAATCATGGGATTACCTGGAGCTGGTAAAGGTACACAAGCTTCAGAAATTATCAAAAAATACCCAATACCTCATATTTCTACTGGAGACATGTTCCGTTTAGCAATTAAAAACGAAACTCCACTTGGAAATGAAGCGAAGTCTTATATGGATAGAGGAGAACTCGTTCCAGATGAGGTAACTGTTGGAATTGTTAAAGAGAGATTATCTGAAAGCGACGCTAAAGATGGCTTCCTTTTAGATGGCTTCCCAAGAACTGTTCAACAGGCAGAAGCGCTTAACGAAATCATGGATGAGCTTGGATCTAAGATCGAAAGCACAATCTACGTAGATGTTCCTGAAGAGGAATTAATGAACCGTTTAACAGGTCGTCGTATTTGTGAAGTTTGTGGTACAGCGTACCATTTAGTGTTTAACCCACCTAAGCAAGAAGGTATATGTGACTTAGATGGTGGAAAACTCTATCAACGTGAAGATGATAACCCAGAGACAGTTCAAAATAGACTTGAAGTGAACATTAAGCAAACACAACCACTTCTTGATTTCTACGAATCACAAGGTGTCTTATCTAGAGTGAACGGTTCACAAGATATTGACAAAGTGTTCGAAGATATCAACAAAGTACTAGAGAAACTATAATATTCACCTTACAGTTCTTTAGGTGAATGTCGTAGGAATGGGTCCTTTCGAATGATGAGTGAAAACTCTCACCTGAAGAAACACAAGTTAAACTGTAAAGGAGGAATATGAAGTGAGTAAACAAAACGTAATTGAATTAGAAGGTATTGTAAATGAAACATTACCTAACGCACAATTCAAAGTTGAACTAGAAAACGGACATGAGATTTTAGCTCATGTTTCTGGTAAAATCCGTATGAACTATATACGAATCCTTCCTGGCGATAAAGTAACAGTTGAAATGTCACCATATGACTTAACTCGTGGAAGAATCACTTATCGTTTCAAGTAATAGGACTCCAACTATTGAGGAGGTAACACAATGAAAGTTAGACCATCAGTAAAACCAATGTGCGAAAAATGTAAAGTTATTCGTCGTAAAGGTAGAGTAATGGTAATCTGTGAAAACCCTAAACACAAACAACGTCAAGGGTAATAATAATTCGGAGGTGTAATGAATGGCACGTATTGCAGGTGTAGACGTACCACGCGACAAACGCGTAGTAATCTCATTAACATATATCTACGGGATCGGAAATACAACGGCTAAAACTATCTTAGAAAAAGCTGGAGTAAGCGAAGACACTCGTGTAAAAGATTTAACAGATGACGAATTAAACAAAATTCGTGAAGTAGTAGACACTTACAAAATCGAAGGTGACTTACGTCGTGAGACGAACTTAAACATTAAACGTTTAATGGAAATCGCATCATACAGAGGTATGCGTCACCGTCGTGGACTACCAGTTCGTGGACAAAACACGAAAAACAACGCAAGAACGCGTAAAGGTCCTAAGAAAACAATCGCGAACAAGAAAAAGTAAGCAATAAGTAAAGGAGGATCATAATGGCCCGTAAACAACAATCTCGTGCTAAGCGTAGAGTAAAAAAGAATGTTGAATCAGGTATTGCACATATCCGTTCTACATTCAACAACACAATTGTAACGATTACTGATGACTTCGGTAATGCTCTTTCATGGTCATCTGCAGGAGCGTTAGGATTTAGAGGTTCTAAGAAATCAACTCCATTCGCTGCTCAAATGGCTTCAGAAACTGCTTCTAAAGCAGCTATGGAACATGGACTTAAAACTGTTGAAGTAACAGTTAAAGGCCCAGGTGCTGGACGTGAAGCTGCGATCCGTGCACTACAATCTGCTGGACTTGAGATTACTGCTATCAAAGACGTAACTCCAGTACCACACAACGGTTGTCGTCCACCGAAACGTCGTCGCGTATAATATACTTTATTAGTATCACAGCATAACTAGAAAATAACGGCGTTAAAAGGGAGGAAAAAGTTAACAATGATAGAAATCGAAAAACCTAGAATTGAAACAGTAGAGCTATCGGAAGATTCTAAGTTTGGTAAGTTTGTTGTAGAACCTCTTGAAAGAGGATATGGAACAACACTTGGGAACTCCTTACGTCGCATTCTTTTATCATCATTACCTGGTGCGGCTGTAAAAACAGTAGAATTAGAAAACGTACTTCATGAATTCTCAACTATCGAAAACGTAGTAGAAGATGTAACTACAATCATCACAAACATTAAGAGTCTTGCTTTAAAGATTTACTCTGAAGAAGAAAAGACACTTGAAATTGATGTGAATGGTGAAGGTGTTGTAACTGCAGCGGATATTACACATGATAGTGATGTAGAAATCTTGAACAGAGATCTTAAAATCGCTACTATAGCGAAAGGCGGATCACTTAAAATACGTATGGTAGCAGGACGCGGACGTGGTTACGCATTAGCTGACGTGAACAACAGAAGCGACTTACCAATTGGGGTAATCCCAGTAGATTCTATTTACACACCAGTTGAGCGTGTGAACTATACAGTAGAAAATACGCGTGTAGGTCAAAATGCAGACTTCGATAAATTAACACTTGATGTGTGGACAGATGGTTCAATCACACCACTTGAAGCAGTTTCACTTGGTGCGAAAATCCTTACTGAACACTTAAACATTTTCGTTGATTTAACTGATGAAGCACAAAACGCTGAAATCATGGTTGAAAAAGAAGAAGACCAAAAAGAAAAAGTACTCGAAATGTCAATTGAAGAACTCGATCTTTCAGTACGTTCATATAACTGCTTGAAACGTGCGGGTATCAACTCAGTTCAAGAGCTAATCGACAAAACTGAACAAGACATGATGAAAGTACGTAATCTAGGACGTAAGTCTTTAGATGAAGTGAAAAATAAACTTGATGATTTAGGATTGGCATTACGCCAAGAAGACTAAAAAGGAGGTCAAACTAGAATGGCATTAAGAAAACTAGGCCGCGACTCAGCGCACAGAAAAGCAATGTTAAGAAACTTAGCTACTTCTTTAATCGTAAACGAACGTATTACGACTACTGAAGATCGTGCGAAAGAATTACGTAAAGTAGTAGACCGTTTAGTTACTTTAGGTAAACGTGGCGACATTGCTGCTAGACGTCGTGCTGGTCAAACAGTACAAGATGTTAAAATTTTAAACGAAGACGGTTCGACTACATTTGCACTTCAAAAATTATTCGACGATATCGCTCCACGCTTTAGTGACCGTCAAGGTGGTTACACAAGCATTAAGAAGTTAGGTAAACGTCGTGGTGACGGTGCAGAACTTGTAATTATCGAATTTGTTGAGGGTGCTTAATACTTCGACTAATAAAGCAGTATGAGTGTTACGATAGAGGGGGAGTATTCCCTTTTCTGTCTAGCTCTTAAGTATCCTGCAAAACAATGAATTGCGCGACTCTTTGCAGGGTACGCGCTTTTTTTATACATATAAATTTTGAGGTGGAAATATGATTTCTTTAAGAGACATTACTTACAAATATCATAACGACGATGCATATGCCTTGAATCATATTTCCATCGATTTTAAGCGAGGCAGTTTCGTCTCGATTTTAGGACATAATGGTTCAGGAAAGAGTACGCTAGTAAAAATCATTATGGGGATCTTACGTCCTACAAGTGGCGATATCTTCATAGATGGTAAGCCGGTAGATAAAGACAACCCTCTCGAATTACAGAGAAGGTTCTCTATCGTCTTCCAGAACCCAGATAACCAGTTTGTTGGAGCGACTGTTATAGACGATGTCGCCTTCGGATTAGAGAACTTAGGTGTTCCACATGAAACAATGGTAGAGAGGGTTGAGAGTGCACTTAAAGAAGTCGGTATGTGGGAATTTAGAAACCATGAACCTCATAGACTCTCTGGTGGTCAAAAGCAACGTGTAGCAATTGCTGGTGCGCTTGTTACAAATCCAGATGTGTTAATCATGGATGAAGCGACATCTATGCTAGATCCAGATGGTAGAAAAGAAGTCCTTTCAATACTTAAGAAGATTCACGCTGAGAGAGATACGACGATTCTCTATATCACACATGACTTACGCGAGATTGAAGACAGTGATTATGTGTTTATCTTGCGAAAAGGTCATGTTGTTAACGAGGGGACCGTAAGAGAGGTTTATGAGGATACAGATACGCTCGTGTCTTCTAACCTTGAACTGCCGTACAATATTAAATTGTCGAAAGCACTTTGTGACGGTGCGTATATGTCGTATGAAGAGGTGGTTCAGCGTCTATGAATATTTTAATTGAAGATGTGTCAGTAACGTATCAACCAAAGACACCGTTTCAGTACAATGCGCTGAAGAATATTACGACAGAGTTTAAATCAGGTAAGTTCTACGGCATCGTTGGACAAACGGGTAGCGGTAAATCGACTTTAGTTCAACTTCTGAACGGCTTGATATTACCCACGACAGGTACTGTAAAAATCGATGATTTTGAGTTAAAGAGAAAGACAAAGTATAAGATGATTCACGAAGTGCGTAAACACATTGGAATTGTGTTCCAATTCCCTGAGCACCAGCTCTTTGAAGAAACTGTGCTAAAGGACGTAATGTTTGGACCTATGAATATGGGCGTGAGTGAAGAAAAGGCGAAGACGCGTGCGTTACACTATCTAAAAGAGTTGCATGTAGATCCATCACTTTATGAAAAGTCTCCTTTCGATTTGTCGGGTGGACAGATGAGGAAAGTGGCATTAGCTGGTATCTTAGCGATGGAGCCGAAAGTGTTGATACTCGATGAACCTACGGCGGGGCTTGACCCATCGAGTCATAGAGAAACGATGGACTTATTCAAACGCTTGCGTAAAGAATTGAATATCACAATCATACTTGTCACGCATGACATGAATGATGTGTTTGAGTACACAGATGAGGTTAGAATACTTGAAGCAGGACACATTGTTGAAAGTGGTCTAACAGAAGAGATTTTAACAAATCAAGAAATATTAGAACGATACAGTCTAAATCTTCCAGACGTTGTTAGGCTCTCTCATGACTTAGAGAGAAAAGGTCATTTCATTGATCCGATACCAAAGAGTATTGATGAGTTTATCGTAGAATGGAGGCTTCGTGATGCTTAGTTCTATGATACTTGGGAGATATATACCAGGAAATTCTGTGGTTCACAAAATGGACCCGCGTGC
>Ga0079226_10000969_pt1 | contig 21528 bp, 21 predicted proteins | sample Poulit2014_FD_76345 | JGI IMG/M metagenome (GOLD analysis project Ga0079226, IMG submission 76345) | Agricultural soil microbial communities from Georgia to study Nitrogen management - Poultry litter 2014 | ecosystem: Environmental > Terrestrial > Soil > Agricultural land | place: USA: Georgia... | reverse complement strand
AGAGAGGCGGAGGGACTGGCCCAATGATGCCCGGCAACCCATAGGCTAGATTAAATAGTTTATGAAGGTGCTAATTCCTGCAGGATATTTCCTGGTAGATGAGAAGAGAGAATAGTTTTTTTAACCCTCTTCTTAGGAAGAGGGTTTTTATTTATTATTTTATAGAAAAAGGAGAGGGTAAAATGCTTGAAAAAAGGATTTTTAGAAAGCATTATGTCGGAAAATTCACATTAATAGGACTAATAGGAGTTTTACTATTCCTAACTATGGGATGTTTTTCAAAAACAAGCTCGAAAGGTACACCAGAAAAAATTCGGTTAGATTATGCCTATTATTCACCAACTAGCTTGGTTCTTAAAAAGTTTGGATGGCTAGAAGAGACATTTGAAGAAGAAGGTATTGAGATAGAGTGGGTTTTAAGTCAAGGCAGCAATAAAGCATTAGAGTTTTTAAATAGCGACAGTATTGACTTTGGTTCATCAGCAGGTGCGGCTGCATTAATGTCTAAGGCAAATGGTGCGCCAATCAAAAATGTATATATTTATTCAAAGCCGGAATGGACTGCGCTTGTCTCCCGTGCAGACTCCAAGATTGAAAGTATAAATGATTTACAAGGAAAGAAGGTTGCGGCAACACTGGGTACAGATCCTTATATCTTCTTACTTCGTTCATTAAATGAGGAGGGGGTTTCAGCCAGTAATGTTGAGATTGTTAATCTACAGCATGGGGACGGGGCATCTGCGCTAACTTCAGGGTCTGTGGATGGATGGGCTGGCCTTGACCCTCACATGGCTCGACTAGAAATAGAATCTGATGCTGAGTTATTCTATCGGAACGTAGATTTTAATACATACGGTTTTTTAAATGTAAGAGAGAGTTTTGCTGAACAGTATCCTGAATATGTCAGTCGTGTCATTGAGGTGTATGAAAAAGCAAGAACTTGGACAATTAAAAATCCTAAAGAGGCAGCAGAAATCCTAGCGGAAGAAGCAAGTATTCCAGTAGATGTAGCACAAAAGCAATTAGAACGTAATGATTTTTCTGGACCAGTTCCTGGTAAAGATCAGCAAAGATCTTTAATAGAAGCTGGTAAAGTGTTACAAAACGGAGAAGTTATTGATGAGGATGCAAATGTCGAAAAACTTGTTATAGAGCTAATTGACCCCTCATTTGCAAAAGAAACGATTGAGTAGATAATTAGTTCTATTCTAAAGGAGAGGATAAAATTGGCAAAGCATAAAGAAGAAATAGCATCTGTGTTTGTTACAGAGCGCATCAAAGGTAATGAAAAAATGAAAAAGAAGCAGTCAAAAAATCTTCAATCTGTTCTTTTAGGAAGTTTCATTCCAATTATTCTAATTATTGCGTGGGAAGGATTAAGTCGAGTAGGATTTTTCCCAACTTACCAACTCCCAGCACCGACAACGATTTTAATTACCATTAAAGAAATGGCACAGGAAGGAACTTTATGGGATCATATTGGAATTACAACCTATCGTGTTTTGATGGGGTTTCTAATTGGTACAGTAGCTGCTGTCCTATTAGGGTCACTTGTTGGCTTTTATAAAAATGCAGAGCGATTATTTGATCCAATGATTCAAGCTTTTCGTTCTATTCCATCGCTTGCATGGGTGCCATTGTTCATTTTATGGATGGGAATTGGCGAGCCATCTAAAATAACAATGATAGCAGTTGGTGTCTTTTTCCCTGTCTATCTTAATGTTGTGAGCGGAATACTTGGAGTTGACCGAAAATTAATTGAAGTCGGAAAAATTTATGATTTAAATATATTTCAATTAATTCGCAGGATCATTTTGCCGGGAGCATTGCCTTCTTTCCTCGTTGGTTTGCGAAGTGGTTTAGGACTCGGTTGGATGTTTGTTGTTGCTGCAGAATTGATGGGGGCCAGTGAAGGACTAGGGTACTTGTTGGTTCTAGGCCAGAATACACTTTCTCCCGAGATAATTATTGCTAGTATTATTTTATTTGCGATTATCGGAAAATTTTTCGATTGGATTTTGAAAGTTATCGAAAAACAAGCGTTACACTGGCAGGACAATTTAATGAAATCATAGCGGGAGGTATACATGGTGAGTTTAGAAATGAAAGATGTTAGCCGAACATTTAATGGTAAAACAGTTGTTAGAAACATTTCTTTTACTGCAAATCCAGGAGAAATTATTGGTATTTTAGGTACGAGTGGTTGTGGAAAAAGTACGTTATTACGTGCTATTTCTGGCTTGGATAATGAATATAGTGGAGAAATAGTTATAAATGATTATATATCAAAAGGAATGCATAAGAATACTGGTTTTATGTTTCAAGAACCCCGTTTAATGCCTTGGCTTACAGTAATGGATAACGTTACGTTTGGATTAAAAGGGAGCAAGCTAAAGAAGCAGGATTGTGCAAGGCAATATTTGAAAGATGTTGGCTTAGCTGGAAGTGAACATCTTTATCCAAAACAGCTTTCTGGAGGAATGGCCCAACGTGTAGCAATCGCCCGGTCTTTGATTACATCTCCGGAAATTCTATTATTGGACGAACCATTTAGTGCGTTGGATGCATTCACCAAGATGCATTTACAAGATTTATTACTGGATGTATGGGAAAGTTATCAATCCACAATGGTGTTAGTTACCCATGATGTTGATGAAGCAATTTATTTATGTGATCGAATTATTATCTTATGCGGTCATCCAGGAGAAATTGCTAAAGAAATTAGATTAGCCGAACCACGTCCTAGAAAAAGAGGCAGTAGGAAATCCGCAGAGTTTAAAACAGAGATATTAGATAGCTTAAATTTAATAGGAGGAGATGAACATGTCTACAGTAAATAATGAGCTTCCGTCAATTACAGGTACATATAATTTACAAGATTACCAAGCTATAAACGAATCATTTTCATGGAATAATGCAGCAGAAAAATTAAGTTTTTGGAAAACAGGAAAAGTAAATATTGCTTATGAAACGATCGACAGACATGTTGATGAAGGTTTTGGAGAGAGAGTTGCACTTCAGTACGTAAATGGTGATAAGAGAGAAGTTTTAACATTTGCAGAAGTTAAAGAAAAAACAGATCATTATGCTCGTGTTTTAAAAGAAAATGGCGTGAAAAAAGGAGATAGAGTGTTTGTTTTACTACCTAAAACCCCTGCATGCTATATTTCTATTTTAGCGATTATTAAGATTGGTGGAATTGCTGGACCGTTATTTGAAGCGTTTATGAAGGAAGCAATAACAGATCGGATGAATGACTGTAGTGCAACAATGCTTATTACAGATAAATACTTAATTAATCGCGTTTCTAATAAAGATATTCCTTCCCTCCGATCAATTTTGTTTACAGAGGATTTGGAGGATTCCTTTTATAATACTCCAAATATAGAGGCGACTATCGAGTGGGTTCATTTAGAAGACGGATTCATTATACACTATACAAGTGGATCAACTGGTAAACCGAAGGGGATTTTGCACGCTCATCGTGCTATGATTCATCATTATGAATCAGGTAGATGGGTGTTGGATCTTAAAGACGATGATGTATATTGGTGTACCTCTCATCCAGGATGGGTAACAGGAAGTGTATATGGCTTATTTGCTCCTTGGTTAAATAGAGCTACAGTCGTCATTCAGGGAGGACGTTTTAAAGCTGAAAATTGGTATGAAATAATAGAAGAATTAAAAGTAACCACATGGTACAGTGCGCCAACTGCTTTTAGAATGTTATTATCCCAAGGTGATTTATTGAAAAAATATGATCTTTCCTCCTTAAGGCACGTCCTAAGTGTAGGTGAGCCTTTAAATCCAGAGGTTATTCACTGGGCATGGAATCAACTAGGAATTCGTATTCACGATACATGGTGGATGACTGAGACCGGAGGACATTTGATTGTAAACTTACCTTCAGAACCTATTAAACCAGGATCAATGGGAAGGCCATTTCCAGGGATTAAAGTAGGAATATTAGATGAAAGCGGAAAGGAATTACCACGTGGTTCCGTTGGACAATTAGCTATTCGTACACCGTGGCCCGGTTTGATGAAGGAGATTTGGGGAAGCAAAGATAAGTTCAATTCTTATTTTAAATATAAAGGCTGGTATGTATCTGGTGACATGGCTTTTCAAGACGATGAAGACTATGTGTTTTTTCATAGCAGAAGCGACGATATGATTAATTCAGCCGGGGAGAGAATCGGCCCTTTTGAAGTAGAAAGTAAACTCATTGAACATCCGGCAGTGGCAGAAGCGGGGGTCATTGGTAAACAAGATGCACTTCGCGGGGAGTTAGTGAAAGCATTTATTGTATTACGAACTGGCTATAAAGAGTCCCAAGAGTTACTTGAAGAAATTCGTGTATTTGTAAGAAATAATCTATCAGCACATGCAGCTCCTAGAGAAATTGAAGTGCTGGATAAGTTACCAAAAACAAAAATCAGCGGAAAAATACTTCGCAGAGAATTAAAGAATAAAGAAGTATATAGAATCAGTTAAATGTACAAATATATAAAATTTAGGGCTACTTTATAAATTAAGTTGATTAAATAGATGGGAAAAGAGTATTTAAATAACTGGTGAAATATGAAACTCTTATATAAGAGCAAGAAGGTGTGAACTTATTTGAGCAACCGATTTAAATTCTTTCTTTCAAATTATTATATCAAAATATGTTGACAATAAATGAAATTTTGCTATGATTATTATTATTAATTAAAAAATTTATTATTTTATAGCAATTTCATAAATAACTATAAAGATGAAGATAGGTTCATGAAAATGAGATACTTTAGAGAGCTGATGGATGGTGTAAATCAGTGTATTCTTTTTGTGAACGGCACTTCGGAATAGACAAATTGAAACCATACAGTAGGTTTGTCCGGCAACCTGGCCGTTATCGTAAATCCAATGAAGACTGCGTATAGGATTCATATGCAGTAAAAAAAGGGTGGTACCGCGAAAAATGAAACCTTTTCGCTCCTTAGCTTAAGCTATTAAGGGCGAAAGGGCTTTTTTATTTTTTATAGTATTTGATTTCTAAAATTGAGAGGGGATTAATCATGCTACAAGATACGAATATACTACGTATTCCAGGGCCTTCACCTATACCGCCGAGTATTCAGCGGGCAATGAGTCAACCGATGATCGGTCATCGGGGGATTGAGACGAAAGAACTCCTTCAGCGAATCAAACCAAAACTATCTCCTGTATTTGGAACAGAACAGGATGTGCTTATCATTACGGGTAGTGGTACTTCTGGCTTAGAAGCTGCAGTGGTAAATACTGCTCAAGCTGGCGATGATGTACTTGTTATTGTAACGGGTGCATTTGGAGATCGTTTTGCTAAAATTTGCGAATCTTATCAATTGAATGTACACCGTTTGGATATCACATGGGGAGATGCTGTTCAACCTGAGATCGTGAAAGATTATCTGAAAAACAATCCTCAAATTAAAGCAGTCTTTTCGACATATTGTGAAACATCAACAGGTGTGCTAAATCCGATACGGGAAATTAGCAATGTCGTACATGAAAATTCAAAAGCTCTAATGGTAGTAGACGGTGTTTCCTGTGTTGGCGGAGTGGAAACAAAGATGGATGAATGGGGTGTTGATGTCTTTGTTACTGGTTCACAAAAAGCTATGATGTTACCTGCAGGACTAACTTTTATTGCAGTTAGTGAGCGTGCTTGGGAAGTAATAGAGGAAAATCAGCAGCCACGTTTCTATTTAGACTTAAATAAATACCGAAAAAGTTTAAATGAGGCTTCAACACCATTTACTCCAGGACTGTCTTTGTTGTTTGGACTTGAACAGGCTTTAGCATTAATGGAAAAAGAGGGATTAGCACAAGTTTTCCAAAGGCATCAAATAATGATGGAAATGACTCGTAACGCTTTTAAAGCGCTTGATATTTCGCTTCTGACATCTGACGCGACTGCATCACCTACGGTAACAGCTATTCAACCAGAAGATTTTGATGGAGAGATGTTACGTAAACAGGTGAAACAGGAATTTGGATTGGAGTTGGCTGGTGGCCAGCAACACCTAAAAGGAAAGATTGTTCGAATTGGTCATATGGGTTATTGTTCACCGGCAGATGTAATACAAACCATTGGTTTAATGGAATTGGGCTTACGAAAATTAGGCAAGGATGTAACACTTGGTCAAGGAGTAGCAGCGGCCCAAGAATGCTATTTAAAACAGGAGGTAAGTCAACAATGACATTTCGTATTTTAATTAGTGATCCTTTAAGTGAAGATGGTATATTCCCTTTACGTGAGGCGGATAACATCGAAGTAGTAATGGAGACAGATTTGACAAATGATCAGTTGCTTGAGAGGATAAAAGACTTTGACGGATTATTAGTACGCAGTCAAACGCAAGTAACAAAGGAAGTATTTGCACATGGAGAAAAGTTAAAAGTAATCGGACGAGCTGGGGTCGGTGTTGACAATATTGATTTGGAGGCAGCAACTGAAGCTGGTGTTATTGTTGTGAATGCACCTGATGGGAATACAAACTCCGCAGCAGAACACACAATGGCGATGCTTATGTCTTTGGCGCGCAAAATTCCTCAAGCCTACTACGCTCTAAAACAAGAACGGTGGGATCGTAAGTCACATGTGGGAGTGGAGCTAAAAAACAAAACTTTAGGAATTGTAGGGCTTGGCAGAATTGGTGCAGAGGTAGCTACGAGAGCTAAAGGACAGCGGATGAATGTGATTGCTTATGACCCCTTTTTAACAGAAGAAAAAGCAGAGAATATGGGAATTGAATGTGGAACGATAGAAGAAGTGCTAAAAGCAGCTGACTTTATCACTGTTCATACGCCTCTCTTGAAAGAAACGAAACATCTCATTAATCAAGATGCATTTGACTTAATGAAAGACTCTGTACGAGTTATCAACTGTGCACGTGGTGGTATTATTGATGAGGATGCATTGTATGAAGCAATTATGGCTAAGAAGGTAGCTGGTGCGGCATTAGATGTATTTGAAGAAGAGCCTATTAGTAATCATAAATTACTTGAACTTCCTGAGGTAATTGCTACACCACATCTTGGTGCCAGTACTGTAGAAGCGCAAGAAAATGTAGCAATCGATGTTAGTCGTGACGTTGTAAACATTCTGTCAGGCGGAGTACCACAAAATCCAGTAAATCTGCCTGCTGTACCACAAGACATTATGAGCGAAATTGAACCATATTTCCATTTATCTGAGAAATTAGGTGCATTTCTAGCTCGTCTTGTAGAAGAAGCAGCTGAAGAGATTAATATATACTATGCTGGAGAGCTTTCTGAATTAGAAGTAGCACCATTAACACGCAATACTGTGAAAGGCGTATTAAAACGTTACTTAGGGGATCATGTAAACGACGTAAATGCAGCATACTTAGCAGAGAAAAAAAGTATTATCATTAATGAGAATAAAACTTCTACTACAAAAGGATTCACAAATTTAATTACGGTAGAAGTTAAAACCAAATCAGAAACAAGAAAAGTAGCAGGAACATTATTAAATGGCTATGGAGCCCGTATTATCAAAGTAGACAATTATCGAGTAGATGTTATACCGGAAGGCCACATGGTATTAGTCCATCATAAAGACCAGCCGGGTGCTATCGGCAGAGTGGGAACAACACTTGCAAAAGATAATATAAATATAGCAACAATGCAAGTAGGAAGATCAGATGTTGGCGGTGATGCGATCATGATGTTGACAGTCGATAAACAGGTAGAGCAAACAGGACTTGAATTACTAAAAGAATTAGAAGATATTTATAAAGTAACTGCAGTTACTTTATAAACTGGAACGGTCTGTCCCTTGCAGAGGGGCAGACCTTTTTTAATACTAAAGCTTGAATTTTTGTAAGGCATACGGATGGATAATTCTTATCTAATAAAGTTTATAACTGATGTTTTCTATATTTTTTAAATATATAATAATTTCCGAATTATTTTGAAAATATGTATCTATATTGATATACTAAATCACAACAAATCATTTAAAATGATGAAGATAGGAGTTGGTATTATTGGAAAAAGAATTAGCAAGAAGCGTAAGTAACCCGCCAGACTATGAAGAAGTTGCTAGGAGTAGAAAATTTAAACAATTAATGAATGAAAGGAAAAAGTTTATTATTCCGTTTACAATTTTCTTTATTGTATTTTATTTTATGTTACCGATATTAACGTCCTATACAACTATTTTAAACACACCAGTAATTGGGGATATTACGTGGGTTTGGGTTTATGCCTTTGCGCAGTTTGTAATGACTTGGGTGCTATCTATTATCTACATTAGAAAAGCAGCTGTTTTTGATAAAAAATCAAATGAAATAATCGAGGAACAGCTAGATAAGGGAGGAATCGATTCATGAATGCAACAGTGATTTTTTTCTTTCTTCTTATTGTAGCAGGCACCTTAGTTATTACATATTGGGCCGCAAAAAGAACAAAATCAACAGGTGACTTTTACACTGCTGGAGGCGGGTTAACGGGATGGCAAAATGGGTTGGCAATTGCAGGTGATTATTTATCCGCTGCCTCCTTTCTTGGTATTGCAGGAGCTATAGCACTGAATGGATTTGATGGATTTTTCTATAGTATTGGATTTTTAATTGCTTATCTTGTTGTCCTTTTTTTAGTAGCCGAACCTTTGAGAAATCTTGGAAAATATACACTTGCTGATATGATAAATGCACGTTTTGACGCAAAAAAAGTAAGGGGGGCAGCTGCTTTAAATACAATTGTTATCGTTATTTTTTATATGATTGCTCAGTTAGTTGGGGCAGGTGCACTTATTCAGTTATTGTTTGGCATAGATTATTGGGTTGCTGTTTTAATTGTTGGCGTAATGATGACCATTTATGTATTGTTTGGCGGAATGACAGCTACAAGTTGGGTACAAATTATTAAAGCACTTTTATTAATGCTTGGAACCGTCATTATCTCATTTATGGTATTAGCTAAATTTAACTTTAATCTTGTTTACATGTTCAGTGAGATGAAAACGGTTACAGAACATGGTGCAGACTACTTGAAACCCGGACTTAAGTACACAGATCCACTTGGTACGATTTCACTAATGATCGCATTGGTATTAGGAACAGCTGGTTTACCACATATATTAATGCGTTTCTTTACTGTTAAAGATGCGAAAACAGCAAGAAGTTCTGTCATTACTGCTACATGGGTTGTTGGCATTTTCTATGTCTTAACTGTTTTTCTTGGTTTTGGAGCGGCTGCGTTTGTGGGTTCAAAAACCATTACATCTGCAAATACAGCGGGAAACATGGCTGCACCACTGCTGGCTGAAGCGCTTGGCGGAGATTTCTTATTGTCATTTGTATCAGCAGTCGCATTTGCTACGATTCTTGCTGTTGTAGCGGGGCTCGTTTTATCAGGTGCATCTGCATTTGCCCATGATGTGTATGGTCAAATTATTAAGAAAGGTAAGATTTCAGATCGAGATCAAATGCTTGCTGCAAAATATGCATCGTTTGGAGTATCTGTATTTTCGATTATATTAGCATTATTTGCCCAAAATCTAAACGTTGCTTTTCTCGTGTCATTAGCATTTTGTGTTGCTGCAAGTGCCAATTTACCGGTTATTTTATATACGATCTATTGGAAGAGATTTAATACAAGTGGCGCAGTTACTGGAATGTTGACTGGATTAATAGTATCTCTTGTACTTGTTATATTAAGTCCAAATGTATTTTCTCCCGTGCCAGGAGAGGCAATGTTTGTCGGAGATCCTATATTCCCGTTTACAAATCCCGCATTGTTTTCAGTACCACTTGGATTTTTAGGGGGATATCTAGGAACAGTTTTATCAAAAGAAAGAGATCCCAGAAGATATGCAGAAGTAAAGGTGAAGGCAAATACCGGATACAGAGAGTAGAATGTAAAAGGAAGGGGCGTCCATTACTAGGTCTCTTCCTGTATTTTTTAACCCTTCCCAATCACACTTTATTCCAGTTTTGCATAGAATAAATAGATGATAAATCGTTGGGTGTGAATTTGATACAATGATAGGTTTGATTTTGGAGGGATACAAATGATGTATGAAGTATTGCTCGAAGATCACATGCAGTGGAATATACCATGGTTGATTGGCTTAGTCGCAATTGCCTGTTTTTATTTCTTTCTGATTAAATATTGGATGAAGATGAATCTGAAAAAAAAGCAATCATCCCTTTTTGTTCTCTGTTTGTGTTTAGTTTATTTGTCTCTTGGAAGTCCTTTTGCGGGTGTTAGCCATGCTTCATTCAGTTTGCATATGATTCAGATGAGTATCATTTATTTTATTATTCCTCCTTTATTTTTATTGGGAATACCTAGCCAAATCATTGAATATATGAGAAAAAAAATAAATTTGAGAAAAAAGAAATTTATTTTATTCCTTCCGTTCATCACTCTGTGTATCTTCGCTATATTATTCTTTTTTTACCACATGCCTTTTGTGTTAACACTACTATCTAAATATCCAGCAATTCATAAAGTTTATGGAATTATATTATTTATACTGGCTGTTATTTTGTGGTGGCCAATTGCAGGTACGGCAAACAGACAGCTACCTAAAAAGAAAAAGAAGCGATATGCATTTTTAAGCAGTCTTTTAATAATGCCAGCATGTGTAATATTCATTGTATATGCTTTCATGGATGGAATGACCAATCCATTTCTAAATGAATTAACCACAGGACTTTGTTTTGCAGGTCCGTCTGACCCCGTTGCATTACTTCCGCCTCCTTTTAATACAAAATTTGATCAAATTGCAGCTGGACTTTCGATGATGATAATGCATAAATTAGGGATTATTCTTACGTATAAAGTAAATAGTCTTCCTTTCTGACTACATGCTTGGATAGGTACCTGAATAAATCGATCAAAAAACCCAAATCATTGTTCTGATTTGGGTTTTAAAAGTTTTATTTTACTTCAATTTTATATTCTTCTTGTTCTTTTACTCCATCATCATCTTCAACATGAATTTGTATCGTATAAGAGCCTGCTTCTGAGAAAGTATGTGTTGCTTTATATTCACCTGCTTTTGTTTCTTCTGCCTCCGCTGTTTCTTGATTATCCGATTCGTCTTTCTTAGAGATATCGTATTGAACATCTGCTTTTTCAATAGGCTCATCATCCATTTGTAAATGTGTGATTAAGTCTACTTCCTCATCTGTTTTGACCTCTTCAGGCTCCATGAAATGCATGTGAAGGCCATCAGCATTCTCGTGCTCATGATCTCCATGTTCGTCATGAGCATCATGTTCATCGGCAATCGCATTTCCTACTTCTATCGATTTTTTTGGCATAGTGTGTAAATCTCTTGCTGTTGTATGTGCATAGATTTCATAAACAGCATCTTCTTCAAAGCTTACTTTCGCTGTATATGTTCCATCTTCATTATTTTGTGCTTCAACTGTAGTGCTATCGTCTTCATTTCCTTGCTTCCAGTATTCAAATTCCATTTCATCTGCATCTTTCACTTTTTCGTCACCATAAGTAACAATAGCTTTTAACTCGACTTCTTCGTCAACTTCTGCAGATTCAGGCAAAGCGAAATCAACTTTCAGTTCTGCTAATTCCTCTGTTTCTTCTTTTGTTTCGTCTGAATGATTATCACTGCATGCTGCTAATAGCATTAGCATGAGAACAAAAAGAAATATCCATATTTTCCGTCTCATTCTTCTTTTCCCCCTTGTTTTTATTCATGTTAGAGCACAGCCTTTAAATCCTCCACAATTGTTTCTATTTCCTTTTTATCCACACCATCATATTTTTTTACGATTTCTCCCTCTGGATTAATCAGAAAGAAGTTTGTTCCATGTGTCACTTGATCATCCCCGGGTTGGGGTTCCGCTAAGAGAGAACGAAAAGATTTAATAGAAAGTTCTTTAATGGTTTGAAAGTCATATCCTGTCAAGAACGTCCAGTTATCAAGATCGGCTTCATATTCTTTGGCGTAGTCCCTTAACACTTCCGGTGTATCATGTTCAGGGTCAACACTAAAGGAAACAAGCTGAACATCTAGGTCTTCTTCTTTTAATTTATCTTGTAAAATGGACATGTTTGAGGTCATTGGTAGACAAACAGTCGTACAGTTTGTAAAGACGAAATCTGCTACCCACCATTCGCCCTCTAAATCTTTATTACTTAATTTTTTTTCATCTTGTGTTGTAAATTCAAAATCTGCAACCTCTTCAGACATATTTGTTTCAATGTCTTCACCGCCGCAAGCAGCGAGGAACAGGATAAAAATAAAGGCAAAAAATTTTATGAATCTCATTTATGACTTCCTTTCTTTAATGGTGTTGACAAGGATTCACATTACCCTCATTCATCTTTTTAAAGACAATTTCCAGCGCTTCATGAAATGGATAAACGTTACCTCCAAATCCATGAACAAATTTTTCCGCATGATCTCTCCACTCAAATGGTAAAACTTGTGGTTGACAGCAGCCCAGATGAAGGGAAGTATCCATGACAAACCATGCCAAAGGTGCACTTATTGTGGTTTGTTTCAGAAAATCATAACATAATGCCTGAACAACTTGCTCATTTAACTGACGATGTCTAAGAAGTCCACAGTGGGCACAGCATGCAGTCTCAACTTGATTATTTGGCAGAATAAGCCTGTAAGCCATTCTTTCGTTGATAGAACGTTGGCATACGGTGCATTCCTCGGGATTCGCAGATGATTTGTGCTTTTGAGCAATGGTTACACCACCAAAAGTTTTAATGACGTCTCCAGACTCAATCAATGGCCTTAAGTCCCGATGGATCGTCATTTCAGATACATCAAGCATTTCACTTAGCTCGGAAATTTTTAATGTCTGTTTCTTTTTTATTAGTTTTTTAATTTGATTTTGACGATCAATAGGTAGCATGAATGTTTCACCTCTCAATCATTAATCGATTTTTAACAAACTAAAACAATTTCTAACATGATTTTAACAGGCGGTGCCAAGAAGAGCAATGAACATTCTGTGAACGATATTATTATGGGCAAATTGGTGATATGATAAAGTGAAAAATAGGAATAAGTTGCTCTTATCGAAATAGTAAGGTAGTTTTGAAATAGTATTATTATAGGAGGCTTTAGAGATTTGGGTTGGCTTTATGTTCTTTTTGCTGCTATTGTCGAGGTATTCTGGGTCATTGGTTTGAAATATTCTGATTCATTGATGGAGTGGATTGGTACTATTTTTATTATTATTTTGAGTTTTTATTTTATTGTGAAAGCCAGTGAACAATTACCAACAGGGACTGTTTACGCTGTGTTTACCGGTTCAGGAGCTGCTGCAATTGTTTTAATTGACTTTCTTATTTTTGGTGCAGCATTTTCTGTTGCAAAACTATTTTTTATTGGGTTAATTATAATAGGTGTTATTGGTATTAAGTTTACAACAACCGAAGCGAAAAAGGAAACAGTCATACATAGGGGGGGATAAATTGGCTTGGTTGTATCTGGTTATTGCCAGTTTCGGTGAAATTTTTGGAGTGATGTTCATCAATATTTATCTTCAAAAAAAATCGCTTCAATGGCTGTTAATGGTGATCCTATCTTTTTCAGGCGGGTTTTTGTTTTTGTCACTTGCGATGCGAGATATACCACTTGGTACGGCCTATGCGATATGGACAGGTTTAGGAGCAGCAGGAGCAGTATTAATAGGTATTTTCTTTTTTAGAGAATCAGCGGGCTGGAAGCGAATGCTATTCTTATGTTGCATCATTGCTGGAGCGGTAGGCCTTAAAGCAATTGAATGACGTGAATGAAAGAAGGTGATCAGTTGGAAGAAAAAGTACATCAAACGGAGCATTCATCAAGAAAAAGAAATAGGAAGAAAACCGTAAGTCTTATTTTTGGTGCAATGATTATATTAACCCTTATTGTGTGTGTTGGAATATCTATTTTCGTCGGGTATAGTATGACACATCCTGAAAAAAAACCAATTGAGCAATCGCCTAGTGATTACGGGATGGCTTATGAAGATATTGAATTTAGCAGTAGGGGAGATGGGCTGCAGTTATCTGGCTGGGTACTGAAACCGGAGGAGACACCAAAAATGACAGTAATCTTTTCGCACGGCTATAAAGGGAATCGGTATGAAGACCATATACCATATCTCTCCATGGCAAAAGACCTTTTAGACAAAGGGTATCGTGTTGTTATGTTTGATTTTCGTTATGCTGGAGAATCAGATGGCGATATGTCAACAATTGGTGCAAAAGAACAATTTGATTTGCTTGGTGCAATTGATTACGTCAATGAAAGGTATGATGAACCAATCGGTTTACTTGGTATCTCGATGGGAGCTTCGACATCTTTACTTGCCGCTTCTCAAGCAGAAGATGTCATTGGTGTGGTTGCTGATAGTCCGTTTAGTGACTTAGAGGAGTATCTAAAAGTCAATTTACCAGTCTGGTCCAATTTGCCAAATTTTCCTTTCACACCGCTAATTTTGACGTTAGTACCTATGATTTCTGATCTGGATCCAAAAAACGCCAGTCCTATTTCTGTATTGGGAGACATCGCCCCAAGACGAGTACTTTTTATCCATAATAAGGAAGACGATGCGATTCCATATACGGAAAGCAAGAAAATGGCTGAGAAAAATCCGGAAAAATTTAAATTATGGCTTCCTGATGGGGAAGGTCATGTAAAAGCCTACAAACAAAACAAAGATGAATATATTAAAAAAGTGGATACATTCTTTGAAGCTAGTTTGGAAGAGGCTTCTTAATATCAAATATAATAGGAAAGTGAGCAGTGAGGAATATATGTTAGAAGCGTATGGATTAAAACTTATCAAGCTTGATTTGCCTTTTCGCCTTAACCATGTAAATTGTTTTATGGCAGAAGGTGAAAATGGATGGACGATTATTGATACTGGATTAAATAACAAGGAAACCATCTTGAGATGGGAAAAAGAATTGGAAGGAAAAATAGTTTCAAATATATATATTACGCATTACCATCCAGACCATTTTGGTTATGCCGGAGGATTACAAAGAAAGGTAAACGCTCGTCTCTCAATGAGTGAGATTGATGTGAATGCCGGTTTTACAGCTTGGCAGGAAGATACGATCAAAAGCATTCGCAACAGCTATACACTTGCAGGGATTCCGAATGAAATGGCTGGTAAAATGACTGGCAATACTGAAGAATTTATTGAAGCAGTAACACCTTATCCAAACGTGGATCATTATTTTCAAGAAGGTGAATTAGTTCCTCTTGGTAAATATAATTATGAGGTAATCTTTACGCCTGGGCATTCAGACGGTTTAATCACATTTTATAATAAAGATAAAAATGTTTTGCTCTCAACCGATCATATATTGCCAAAGATTACACCGAATATCTCGCATTGGTTCCATGGTAACCAAGATCCGCTGGATACATATTTAAAATCTTTGGATAAAATAAAAAAATTGGATGCTGATTTAGTCATTCCTTCTCATGGCAAACCGTTTCATGGAGCAAATCGAAGGATTGATGAAATCAAAGGACACCATGAGGAACGACTTGCACAAACATTATCATTCCTAGATCATCAGGGTGATACCGTTTATGATATTTGTGGGAAACTGTTTCAAAAGGAACTTACCGTACATGAAATGCGTTTTGCTATTGGGGAGACACTTGCCCACCTTGAATATTTAAGAAACCGGGGAGAATGTCAACGAGAACAGCAAAATGGAAGATGGTACTATACACTGTGAAATATAGAAAGAGGGCGTTAAAATATGCTTCAAATAAAGTTTTATACCAAGGAAAACTGTCCGTTATGCGAAGATGCAGAAGCATTGTTAACCTTGCTTCGAAATGATTATCCATTTGTAGTGGATAAAAGAAATATTGATACAAATGAAACTTGGTTGGAAGCTTATCAGCTGAACATCCCTGTTATTGATATAAATGGTAGGCAGCTTGATTGCAGAAATATAAGTTTTGAAACATTAAATCGTGTAATCCAAGAACATGTGTAAACAAAAATCTATGCAATCAAATTTGTTGAAGAATTGTATCTCTTTGCTATAATAAAAATAGACAACGTGAAATGATGTCTATTTTTTTGAATCATGTGGGACATAGTAATTTTATTCGGGACAAATATGTCCCTATGTGAAAAGGAGCCTTTCTTATGAATGACTTACTTAACTTGCAGAAAAAATTATATCCCGACTTATTAGAAAGTATGCATCAAAGATATGCTGTGTTGCGCAATATCTATCTTTTTCAGCCTATTGGTAGAAGAGGTTTGGCAGAACATACAAAACTGACCGAACGTATTGTGCGTGGGGAAGTCACTTTTTTACAAAAACACAGTTTTATTCATATGACAACAAAAGGAATGCAAATTACGAAAGAGGGAAAAATGCTAGTGGAACAACTGGCTCCTTTTATGAGTGAGTTTTCAAAGGTAAGTGTTTTACAGGAACGATTAAAGGATAAATTACAAATAAAACAGGCCTTGATCGTTCCAGGTAATAGTGATGAAGACAATTGGGTAAAACAAGAAATGGGAAAAGTCTGTGTTTCATATCTTAAACAAACGGTTCAATCCGGCTCTGCAATAGCAGTTACTGGCGGTACAACAATTGCTGCTGTAGCTGATGTGATGACACCAATAGAAACTTCAGATGATTGTTTATTTGTCCCTGCAAGAGGTGGTATAGGGGAAAGAATGGAAAATCAGGCAAATTCAATTGTTGCTAAAATGGCAAGAAAAGCGAAGGGTGATTACCGTTTGCTTTATGTACCTGATACATTAAGTGAGACATCCTATCAAACAATGATCAATGAGCCGGCAATTAAAGAAGTTTTACAAAAAATAAAAAGCGCTGATATTGTTTTACATGGCATAGGTGATGCCTTAACGATGGCAGCAAGAAGAAATACGCCAGAACACATAACAGCAGAGTTAAAAGAGAAGAATGCCGTTAGTGAGGCATTTGGTTATTATTTTGATAATAAAGGAGAGATTGTCCACAAAGTCAGAACGATAGGTCTTCAATTAGAAGATGTATCGTCTACTCCTCAGGTTATCGCAATAGCAGGTGGAAAATCAAAGGCAAAGGCAATCGTATCTTACTTCATGAGAAACAAAAGTGATTTGCTCATTACGGATGAAGCAGTAGCAGAAGCGATTTTAAGGGCTTAATTATTCCCTTTGAATATATAAAATTTATCTCAGTTATAGGAGGAATATAGATGTCAGTGAAAATAGGTATAAATGGCTTTGGTAGAATTGGAAGAAATGTATTCCGTCAGTCTCTCAAAAATGAAGAAGTAGAAGTTGTAGCAGTAAATGACTTAACGGACGCAGAGATGCTCGCCCATTTATTAAAATTTGATTCTGTTCATGGACAATTAGGGGAAGAAATCAATGTAAATGGTTCAAATATTATTGTTGGCGGGAAAGAGATTAAAGTACTATCTGAACGTGATCCGGCTAATATCGGCTGGGGTGATCTAGGCGTAGAAGTTGTTATTGAGTCAACAGGCCGTTTTACTAAAAGGGAAGATGCCCAAAAGCACATAGATGCAGGAGCTAAAAAAGTGATTATTTCCGCACCGGCTAAAAATGAAGATTTAACAATGGTAATGGGTGTTAACCATCAAGATTACGATGCTGATAAACACCATATTGTATCAAATGCATCATGCACTACAAATTGTCTGGCACCTATAGCAAAAGTTCTCCATGAAAAATTCGGTCTTAATCGCGGATTAATGACCACTGTTCATTCTTATACAAATGACCAGCAAATTCTAGATCTACCCCATAAAGACTATAGACGTGCACGTGCAGCTGCTCAAAATATCATTCCAACATCAACTGGTGCTGCAAAAGTAGTAGGAAAAGTGTTACCAGCATTAGATGGAAAATTAAATGGGATGGCAGTTCGTGTACCAACTCCAGATGGTTCACTCGTCGATTTAGTAGCAGAACTTACGAAAAATGTTACGTTAGAAGATGTAAATGATGCATTTAAAGAAGCTGCTGAAGGTGAATTAAAAGGAGTTTTAGAATATAGTGAACTTCCACTTGTCTCCAATGATATTGTAGGGAATACAAATTCCTCCATTGTTGATGGTCTTTCCAATATGATTCTGGAAGACAATATGGTGAAAGTCGTTTCCTGGTATGACAACGAAATGGCTTATTCTGCACGTTGCGTTGATTTGGCCGCATATATGAAAAAACAAGGCTTATAAAATTTTATAAGAGGAGGAATGCATTCCTCCTCCATTTTCAATTTTAAATGGTTATTGGATGCATTTATTGGGAAAACCTATTATGATTGTTTTTGTACATAGTTGTTAATAGGGAGGTTTTTGTATTGAACAAAAAAACACTTCATGACCTGGATTTGAAAGGTAAAAAGGTGTTTTGCCGTGTGGATTTAAATGTTCCTATGGATAATGGTGAAGTAACAGATGAAACTCGTATAAAGGCTGTCTTACCAACAATTAATTATCTTTCGGACCAAGGAGCAATTACTATATTGGCAAGCCACCTTGGCCGCCCAAAAGGGCAAGTGGTTGAAGAGTTGCGTCTAGATCCTGTGGCAAAGCGGTTAAGCGATCTACTTGAAAAAGAAGTTTTGAAAACAGATGAAGTTCACGGGAAAGAAGTAAATGAAGCAATTTCTAAAATGAGTGAAGGAGATATTTTATTAATTGAAAACGTTCGCTTTGATCCCGGCGAAGAAAAAAATGATGCAAAATTAGTACAAGCTTTTGCTGATATGGCCGATATATTTGTTAACGATGCTTTTGGAACCACGCATCGGGCACATGCTTCTACAACAGGAGTAGCAGATAAATTACCTGCTGTTGCTGGATTTCTTATGGAACAAGAAATACATGTTTTAAGCAAGGCGCTAAAAGCACCCGATAGACCATTTACAGCGATAATCGGGGGTGCGAAAGTCAAAGATAAAATTGATGTTATTGATTATTTATTAGAAAAGGTTGATAACTTAATCATTGGTGGAGGATTGGCCTACACCTTTGTGAAAGCACAAGGCTATGAAATTGGGAACTCATTACTTGAAGAAGATAAAATCGATCTTGCCAAAAAGTTTATGCAAAAGGCAAAGGATAAAGGCGTTAGACTCATTTTACCGAAAGATGCGGTCGTGGCTAATGATTTTTCGGAAACAGCAAATACAAAAATTGTAACAATTGACCAAATCCCTGTAGATTGGCAAGCGTTAGACATTGGACCTGAAACACGTGAATTATTTAGTCAGATTGTGGCTGAGTCACAACTTGTTATTTGGAACGGTCCAATGGGTGTATTTGAAATGAACGCTTTTGCAGGAGGAACGAAAGCTGTTGCTGATGCTTTAGCAAACACCGAAGGATATACTGTAATTGGTGGCGGTGATTCAGCTGCAGCAGTTGAAAAGTTCGATCTTGCGGATAATATGAACCACGTATCAACAGGCGGCGGAGCTTCATTGGAATTTATGGAAGGGAAAGAGCTGCCGGGTGTAAAAGTGCTGGATGAAAAATAGAAGGAGTGATGGATCATATGCGTAAGAAAGTAATCGCCGGAAATTGGAAGATGAACAAAATGTTATCAGAAGCAAATCAATTCTTGGTGGAAACAGCAAACAAGGTACCAAATAACGATCATGTAGAAGCAATTGTGTGTGCGCCATTTCCTTTTCTAGCATCACTTGTTGAAAAGGCAAAAGGAACGAGCTTAAAAATTGGTGCTCAAAACATGCATTATGAAGAAAAAGGTGCATTTACAGGTGAAGTAAGTCCATCGATGTTAAAGGATCTTGGTGTCAGTCATGCTGTTATTGGACATTCTGAACGCAGAGAATATTTTGCTGAGACAGATGAAAGTGTTAACAAAAAAGCACATGCTGCATTTAAGCATGGATTAACGCCAATTATCTGCTGTGGTGAAACATTAGAACAACGTGAAGCAAATGAGACAATGAATCATATAGCATCTCAAGTGAAAGCAGCTTTAAAAGACTTATCTGAAAGTCAAATTGCGGAAACGATTATCGCATATGAACCAATTTGGGCGATTGGAACAGGTAAAACAGCTTCTAGTGAAGAAGCAAGTGACGTATGTACACATATACGTCATGTTGTGAAAGAAATTACATCTGAAGCTACAGCTGAAAAAGTTATTATTCAATATGGGGGCAGTGTAAAACCTGCAAACATTGATGAATTACTGGCACAGTCTGATATTGATGGCGCATTAGTAGGTGGAGCTAGCCTAGAGCCAGAGTCATTTTTACAACTAATGGAGGCTGGAACAAAATGAGTCGGGATAATTTGGCAGCATTAATTATTTTAGATGGGTTCGGTCTTCGAGCGGAAGAAAAGGGAAATGCAGTTAAACAAGCTAATAAGCCTAATTTTGAACGTTATTGGAATACGTATGCCCATAATCAATTGACTGCTTGCGGAAAAGCAGTTGGTCTACCTGAAGGCCAAATGGGAAATTCGGAAGTTGGTCATTTAAATATTGGCGCTGGCAGAATTGTTTATCAAAGTTTAACGCGTGTGAACCTGTCAATAAAAGACGGGGAATTCTTTGAAAAAGAAACATTTTTAAAATCAATAAATAAAGCTAAAGAAAAAAATAAGGCATTACATCTTTTTGGATTGTTATCTGATGGTGGTGTACATAGCCATATTAATCATTTGTTTGCTTTATTAAAACTTGCAAAAGAAGAAAACATGGAAAAGGTTTATGTGCATGCCTTTTTAGATGGACGGGATGTTGGACCGCAAACAGCAAAGGAATATATCAAACAAACTGAAGATAAAATGAAAGAATACGGTGTCGGTCAATTTGCTACAATATCAGGACGTTATTATTCCATGGATCGAGATAAACGCTGGGATCGTGTGAAAAAAGCATATGATGCGATGGTCTACGGAAAAGGACCAAGCTACATGGATCCATTTGAAGTAGTAGATGATTCCTATGAGAACGGAATCTATGATGAGTTTGTTATCCCGTCTGTAATTACAAATAAAGATGGGGAACCAATTGGAAAGGTTGAAGACGGGGATTCGATTATATTTTATAACTTCCGTCCAGATCGGGCGATTCAAATATCCAGAACCTTTGCAAATCAGGACTTTCATGACTTTGATCGTGGTGAGCATGTCCCAAAAGATTTGGATTTCGTTATGTTAACGAATTTTAGTGAATCTGTTGATGGGTATGTTGCTTATCATCCAGTGAACCTTGATAATACAGTTGGTGAAGTGTTGTCTCAGCATGATCTGAAACAACTTCGAATTGCAGAAACGGAAAAATATCCGCATGTAACATTTTTCATGAGTGGTGGAAGGGAAAATGAATTCCCAGGAGAAAAGCGAGTATTAATTGATTCACCCAAAGTGGCAACATATGATTTAAAACCGGAAATGAGTGCATACGAAGTAACGGATGCATTATTAAAAGAGTTGGATACCAAGCAGCATCATGCAATTATTTTAAACTTTGCTAACCCAGACATGGT
>Ga0079226_10000967_pt1 | contig 21553 bp, 20 predicted proteins | sample Poulit2014_FD_76345 | JGI IMG/M metagenome (GOLD analysis project Ga0079226, IMG submission 76345) | Agricultural soil microbial communities from Georgia to study Nitrogen management - Poultry litter 2014 | ecosystem: Environmental > Terrestrial > Soil > Agricultural land | place: USA: Georgia... | reverse complement strand
CGAAGTACTTTGAGTGCGGACTGAACGAGGCGCTCCGGATATCCCGATCGCTTACTCAGCGCCTGTATATCAGCTTCCTGAAGCTCTTCCATTTCAGCTCCTATTGCTAAGCTGAAGCTGTCGCACAACGAATCATAGGTATGCTGGAGCTGCTCCTGACCAGGATAAGAATCTTTTATCCTGCGCTGCGCCACTTGCAAGTCTGATGGACTAAACAACAGCAATGGAAAGCTCTCCAAACCATCGCGCCCGGCCCGCCCTGCCTGCTGATAATATGCTTCCAGTGAATAAGGCATCTCGTAATGAATTACATATCGGCAATCCGCCTTGTCAATCCCCATGCCGAAGGCATTTGTTGCAACCACCAATGACAGCGTACCGGCTATCCATTCATCTTGAATGCTTTCCCGTAATTCTGCCTCCATGCCAGCATGATATGCTTTAGCAGAAATCCCCTGCTGCTCTACAATAGTTTCAGCCAAATGCTCGCACCGTTTGCGGGTCCCTCCATAGATGATGCCCGATTCCTGCAGCTCTATTCGACTCACAGCCTGCATCAGCTTTTTTTCCTTTTTATTAGTGGAAGTAACCCACCATTTCAAATTGGGCCTATCAAAACCTTTGGAGATGATAGCCGGATCTTCAAAGCCGAGGTTTTCACAAATATCGGCACGTACCTTGGGCGTTGCAGTTGCAGTTAAAGCAATCCAGGTCGTCTGCTCAGCAATAGATTCTAAGGCCGGTAAGATATCACGATAGGCTGGCCTGAAATCGTGGCCCCATTCAGAAATACAGTGGGCTTCGTCAATAGCAATAAGGTCGACCCTCATTCGCTCCATCTCTGCCTGCCACAATGGCGTCTTCAGCCGTTCCGGGGCGCAATAAAGCAAGTCATACATCCCATTCCGGGCATTTACCAGCCGCTGTTCAATCTCATAAGAAGAAATGGTGCTGTTAATAAAGGTAGCGCTGATTCCGCGCTCATTCAGCTGCTGTACTTGATCCTGCATTAGGGCTATCAGGGGTGAAATTACTAAGGTAAGTCCCTCAAATACCATGGCCGGGATCTGATAACATAATGATTTACCCCCGCCGGTTGGTAAAAGCACCACCGTATTATGCTGCTGCACAACAGATTGTATAGCCCTGTCCTGCCCATCTCGGAAGGAAGGAAAGCCCCAGTACTCTCTGAGTAATTGTTGGGCTTTATGCATTCCTTGCTTGTCCATGGTTATATTGAGGTTATGATTTGTTCGTAAACCCTGTATCCCAAAATCCAGATAAAATGGGAGGCGATCAACTAATTATTTTGATGAATACCCCGCTTACTTTTTTATTGGAAGTCCTTGAAAGCCTTTCTTACAAACGTTATAAGAAACTTGACCCGGAATCTATACCGGTTTACGACAGTAAAACTAAGATCCTGAACTGATTCCAGTATGCACTTGGAGGCGCAAAGAGCTCGTATATGAATATTTTCAATCCTATTTAGTACAAAATTTTTGACTGGACTAACCCATCTGAATGACAACCTTTCAGGACAGGATAATACATCGAAGGATTCCCAGGCATTTTGGGTATTAATGAAATACACATAAAATTAATTTTACTTTCTTCTTTAGAAGTTTTATTATTAGGCCTAATGAAATTAAGTGGAAAACATATCGCCTTTATTAATATCAGCAATTTTACAGTTGCTGGCCCATTTCCTGTGCTTCCACTATGCCGGATACGACGGCCGCGGGCCCTCCTGGGCTCCTAATACCTCTCTTTTGGAGGACTTTTAGCAAGTTCCCCTGTTTTCGAATTCCACCATTACAAATTATTCTTCAGTATCTTTCGTAGAGACAACTGATCTATACTAATTTTTCCTGAGATGGACATTAATATACATATTGCAAACTCACAACACCTTAGCTATGCTGGGGAAATCTGTGAAGTTATGCGCAAAGCGGCCAAAAAACGCGGGACCGGTATTGCTAAGCGCAAACCCGAATATATTAAAAAAAAGATGAATGAAGGGAAGGCGGTGATTGCTATCGATAATGATGGTCAGCACTTTGCCGGGTTCAGCTATATTGAGAGCTGGGAAAACAAGCAATATATCGCTAATTCGGGACTCATTGTGCATCCTCATTACCGCAAATTGGGACTGGGACGTAAAATAAAGAATAGAGTCTTTCAGCTCTCACGAAAAAAGTATCCCGATGCTAAAATATTTGGCATTACAACCAGCATGGCTGTAATGAAGATAAACTCGGATTTGGGTTATAGGCCGGTCACATTTTCGGAGCTGACGGACGATAAAACCTTTTGGAAAGGCTGCCAAAGCTGCCCAAATTATGATATACTGACCGATGAGAAGCGTAAAGATTGTTTGTGTACAGGCATGCTCTACGATCCACAAAAGAACGGCAAGCCATCCCAAAAAAATAATAAGCAAACGCGCTGGCATAAATTTAAGCGTTTTATGCGTTTACATCAGCGCAATTTACAACGTAAAACAAGAAAATTACTAACCAATAATAATGACTGACAATAAGAACATCGTGTTAGCATTCAGCGGCGGTCTGGATACCTCTTACTGTGTGCCTTATCTTAAACAAGAACATAATGCTAAAATTCATACTGTACTGGTCAATACCGGCGGCTTTACCGAAAAGGAAATAGTTGATAAGAAAGCTCATGCCCTTGCACTTGGAGCCGATACGCATCAAACTCTGGATCAGATCGAAAATTTCTATGAACAGGTTGTTCGCTATCTTATCTATGGCAATGTGCTTAAGAATAACACATATCCCCTTTCCGTAAGCTCTGAACGGGTCTTTCAGGCCATTGCTATAGCCGAATATGCCCTCGAAGCAGGAGCGGATGCCATTGCCCATGGAAGTACCGGAGCCGGAAACGATCAGATACGCTTTGATCTTATTTTCAATGTAATTGCTCCCGATCTCGAAATTATTAGTCCCATTCGCGATCAACAGCTAACGCGCGAGGAGGAAGTGTCCTTTCTCAATGACCAAGGCTTCAAAATAAAATGGGAAAAAGCAAAGTATTCCATCAATAAGGGTTTGTGGGGCACCAGCGTAGGCGGAGCTGAGACGCTGTCTTCCGACCAGCCCCTGCCCGAAGAGGCTTTTCCAAGCCAAGCTACGGAGCAAGACCCCCAAACGATCTCCCTTTCATTTGAGAATGGAGAACCTTCGGCTCTCAACGGAACTGAATACGAGCCGGTCGAGCTCATCCAAACCCTCGATGAGCTGGCCTCCTCATATGCTATCGGCCGCGACATCCATGTAGGGGATACTATTATTGGTATCAAAGGACGTGTCGGTTTCGAGGCTGCAGCAGCCATACTTATCATCAAGGCTCATGAACAGCTTGAAAAGCATACGCTTACCAAATGGCAAATCCATTGGAAGGCGCAGCTGGGCGACTGGTACGGCATGATGTTACACGAGGCACAGTATCTGGATCCGGTAATGCGCAATATCGAATCCTTCCTTGAAGACGCCCAGTCCACCGTAAACGGAACGGTCAATATCCAGCTGTATCCCTATCGCTACGTTATTGAGGGAATTGAATCGGATAATGACTTAATGGATGCCAAATTTGGTGATTATGGGGAAATGAATAAAAGCTGGGACGGCAGCGACGCCAAGGGCTTTTCCAAAATACTATCCAACCAAATAAGCATACATCAATCTATTAACCATGATTAAAGCAGGAATTGTAGGAGGAACAGGCTATGCGGCGGGAGAACTGCTGCGCCTGCTTATCCACCATCCCAACACTGATATCCAGTTTGTATTCAGTACCAGTAAAGCAGGGGCCCCCATCCATTCAGTGCATACCGATCTTATAGGAGATATCGATGAATCTTTTAGCAGCGATGTGAGTCCTGATATCGACGTACTTTTTCTATGTATGGGCCACGGAAATTCTGAAGACTTTTTGAACGCTCACCCTATTCCCGATGAAGTAGCTATCATTGATCTAAGCCGGGATTTTCGCATTGCCCCGGATCAAGCTTACGAGCATCGTAACTTTGTTTACGGTCTGCCTGAACTACATAAAGATGAGATCAAGCAGGCCCACAATATTGCTAATCCGGGCTGTTTTGCTACCAGCCTTCAAATGGCCCTGCTGCCACTTGCCAGCGAAAGGCTGCTGAAGGACAACGTGCATCTCAATGGCATCACCGGATCCACCGGAGCAGGCAGTTCGCCAAGCCCAACTACACATTTCAGCTGGCGTTCCGGTAATGTATCTGTTTATAAAGCCCTTAATCATCAGCATGTTGGTGAAGTGCGCCAAAAATTACAACAGCTGGATCCGGATTTCGAATATAATCTGGACTTCATCCCTATGCGAGGCGATTTTACACGTGGTATTTTCATTACCGCCTATACCCCATTTGGCGGCACTGAAGAAGCAGCCATAGAATTATATCAGCGATTCTATCAGGATGCAGCCTATACGTATATAAGTGAACATCCTATTGATCTCAAGCAAGCTGTTAATACCAACAAATGTCTTATTCACGTCCAAAAGCAAGATAATAAGCTGCTTATTACCAGCATTCTGGATAATCTATTGAAAGGGGCTTCGGGACAGGCAGTACAAAATATGAACCTGATGTTTGGCTGCAAAGAAACGGCCGGGCTCGAACTTAAACCCTCTCAGTTTTAATATTCTATGGAACTATTTGACGTATATCCTCTGCTTGACCTGGAGCCAATTAAAGGCCGGGGCGCCTATGTGTACACAGAAAACGGAACCAAATATCTGGATTTTTATGGCGGTCACGGCGTTATATCCGTCGGTCACAGCCATCCACATTATATTGAAGCCATTGAGACTCAGCTCCAAAAGCTTGGCTTCTATTCGAACTCTGTTGCTAACCCGTTACAGCAAGAACTCGCTGACAAGTTAGGAACACTTTCAGACTACGGGAATTATCAGCTATTTTTAAGCAATTCAGGGGCCGAAGCCAATGAAAATGCACTAAAAGCCGCTTCGTTTCACAATGGACGGTCGAAGGTCGTCACCTTTAAGAAAAGCTTCCACGGTCGTACTTCAGCTGCTATCGGTATCACCGATAATGAAAAGTATTCTGCCCCAATAAATGAGCGCAGCAAAACGACCTTCCTGGAACTCAATGATACCGAAACGCTGCGTCAGGAACTGGCTGATTATGAAACCTGTGCGGTCGTTATTGAAGGTATTCAGGGCATCGGCGGCATCCATATACCTGAGGTTGATTATTTTAAGAAGATACGGGAGCTTTGCTCTCAAACAGGAACCCTCCTTATTATAGATGAGATACAGTCGGGCTATGGCCGCTCCGGCCGCTTCTTTGCCCATCAGCACGCTGGCATAGAGGCTGATATCGTTACCGTAGCTAAAGGAATGGGCAACGGATTCCCCGTAGCCGGTACCATCATTCATCCGGATATTGAAGCTTTTCACGGCGAGCTGGGATCCACATTCGGAGGCAACCACCTGGCCTGCGCGGCTGCAACTTCCGTGCTGGATATCTTAGAAAATGAAGAACTCACTCAGAATGCAGCCACTACGGGACAACAGCTCAAAGATGAGCTTTCAACTCTTTCTGCAATAGAAGAGATACGGGGCTTGGGATTAATGATTGGTATTGAATTTGATTTTCCCATAAATGAGCTGCGATCACAGCTCATTAAGAATCATCATATCCTCACAGGCGTTTCCAGTAATCCCAACGTGCTGCGGCTATTGCCTCCGTTATCTATTGGCCTAGATGAGATTAATCAATTTATTGATGCACTCCAAACCGTATTAAAAAACTCTAATTTTGCATGAAAAATTTTACCACTGTTGAGGATGTGCCAAATCCACCCTCACTTATTCGCAACGTCGAGAAACTCATCCAGTCATCCACTCAATCTAATATGGGCGATGGAAAAACACTGGGTCTTCTATTTTTTAATCCCAGTCTTCGTACGCGGCTTAGCACGCAAAAGGCAGCACAAAATCTGGGTATGGATGTTATTGTGCCCAATATTAACTCCGAATCTTGGAATGTAGAGTTCGAAGACGGAACGGTGATGGACGGCACAACCCAGGAACACATCAAAGATACCATTAAAGTTGTCAGCAGCTACTGCGATATTTTGGGCGTTCGTACGTTTGCCGACCTGGAAAACGCGGAAAATGATTATAGAGAGAAAGTACTCAGCAATTTTCTAACATACTCGGGCATACCGGTCATCAGTCTTGAATCTGCTACACTGCATCCGCTGCAGTCACTTACCGATATGGCTACCATTTCTAATCTAAATATTCGCACCCCAAAAGTGGTGCTGACCTGGGCTCCGCATCCAAGTGCACTGCCGCAAGCCGTAAGCAATTCCTTTTTGGAATGGCTGCCCCACATTAATGCGGATCCCGTGATCACACATCCCGAAGGTTACGAACTATCAGAACAGTTTACGGATGGAATAGAAATCACGCACAATCAAGATGAAGCCTTTTCGGGGGCCGATGTTATCTACACCAAAAATTGGTCCAGTTTCCGTCATTATGGTCAAACTCCGGCTGTAGAGCAAAGCTGGACGGTTACGAAGGAAAAGATGAACCTGACAAATAATGCTTCATTTATGCACTGCCTGCCAATCCGCCGCAATGTGGTGGCTACTGATGCAGTCATCGATCAGTCCGCCGTATATCGACAAGCTAAGAATCGTGAATTTGCGGCTCAGGCCGTACTTTACAAGCTGTTGGAGGAACTGTAATGGAAATGCTTAATATCGTAAAAATTGGCGGCAGTATTGCTAACAACGAACAAAAGCTAACGCCCTTTCTTAACGAATTTGTTACGCTCGACCATCCTAAACTGCTGGTCCATGGGGGCGGATCGGCTGCCTCAAAGCTATGCGAGAATCTCGACATCCCTATCCGAATGGTGGATGGCCGCCGCATTACTGATGAACCGGCACTCGATGTAGCTGTTATGGTTTATGCGGGTCTCATTAACAAAAATATTGTCGCACGTCTGCAAGGAATCGACTGTAATGCTATTGGCCTCTCCGGGGCCGACCTGAATATCATTCCCGCCCAAAAACGTAACCATCCGAGCATCAATTATGGCTTTGTGGGAGATATTTCTGCCGATTCAATTGATTCATATTTTATCAGGCGGCTGCTGGAGGAACAAGCCGTCCCTGTTTTCTCGGCCATCACGCACGATAACAATGGACAGCTGCTTAACACCAATGCAGATACCATTGCCTCCGTCCTGGCTATAGCGATGTCATCCAGCTACTCATGCAAGCTAACATACTGTTTTGAGAAGAACGGCGTTTTAGAAGACCGGCATGATGAGAAATCCTGGATCCCCAAAATTGATCGGCAGGACTATGCCGACCTGCAAAAACGCAAAATTATCAGTGAAGGCATGATACCTAAACTTGAGACCGCTTTTGACGCCCTTCAAAACGGTGTAAAATATGCATATATCAAACACGCTGACGAATTAAATAGCACTATAGGAACAGAATTAACTTTATGAACCAACTAACGGACGACGCCATTGCGTTGCTCAAAAGAATGATTAGCACCCCCTCCTTTTCAAAGGAGGAAGGTGATACCGCAAATTTACTTCAGCAATTTTTAACAGAACGCGAAATTACAGTAAACCGTCATCTAAATAATATTTGGGCCGTCAATAAACATTTTGATCCCAAAAAGCCCACGATACTCCTCAATTCGCATCACGATACGGTAAGGCCCAACGACGGATACAGCAGGGATCCTTTTACCCCGGAGGTAAAGAACGGAAAATTATTTGGGCTGGGCTCCAACGATGCCGGCGGTCCGCTGACTGCGCTTATTGCTGCATTTATCCATTTTTACCCACAGAAAAACCTAAGCTATAACCTGCTGCTGGCTGCTACAGCAGAAGAGGAAATATCCGGAGATAATGGAATTGCTTCCATCCTGGATAAAATTCCTGATATCAGCTGTGCTATTGTCGGAGAACCAACTCAGATGAGGATGGCAACGGCCGAAAAAGGATTGATGGTTCTGGAATGCACGGCCCATGGCCAAAGCGGTCACGCAGCCCGCAATGAAGGTATAAATGCCATCTACATTGCAATGGAGGATATAAACTGGATTCAGAATTACCAATTTAGTGAGGTATCCAGCGCGCTTGGTCCTGTAAAGATGACGATTACAGAAATCGATGCCGGAAATCAACATAACGTAGTGCCAGATATTTGCCATTTTACCGTCGATATCCGCAGTACAGATGCTTATACCAATAGTGAGATCCTCAGAACGCTAAAGAATGAGATCAAATCGGAAATAAATGCGCGATCGATCCGGCTAAACCCTTCCTCCATTTCTGACGACCATCCTTTGGTACAGGCAGGTAAAGAACTGGATATTAAAACCTATGGGTCGCCAACGCTGTCGGACCAGTCCCTAATTTCTGTACCCTCGCTTAAAATGGGGCCGGGTAAGTCGGCCCGCTCCCATACTGCTGATGAATTTATTCAGCTCAAAGAGATTCAAGACGGAATAGACATCTACATAAAGCACTTAGAACGTATAATCTAAAGCTAGTAACACCTAAGGAGCTATAATTTTCATTCAATGAAAACCACAATGAAACTATGGGATAAAGGGAATACCCCCACCAGCGATATTATTGATCAGTTCACGGTTGGAGATGATCGGGTCTTGGATCAAGAGATTGCAGAATATGATTTGCGGGCTTCCAAAGCTCATGCAAAGATGCTGAACAGTGTTGAAATATTGTCGGACCAGGAGCTGAATAAACTCCTCCGCGAGTTGGATAATATGCTTGGTGAAGTTAAAGAAGGGACCTTCTCTATTGAAAAAGACTTTGAGGATGTTCATTCCAAGATTGAGTATGAATTGACGCAGCAGCTCGGAGAGACGGGGAAAAAGATTCATGCCGGGCGTTCAAGGAATGATCAGGTACTGGTTTGTTTGCATATGTACGTAAAAGAACAAGTGGACTCTATTAAAGAACTCATTAAAAATCTTTTTGAACAGCTAATCAACCTGAGCGGGGAGCATAAGTACGTGCTGATTCCCGGATACACGCATATGCAAGTAGCCATGCCCTCCTCTTTCGGACTCTGGTTTGGTGCCTATGCCGAAACGCTTATCGATGACCTGTATATGCTGAATTCGGCCTACAAGGTAGCAGACCAAAACCCACTGGGCTCTGCCGCCGGCTACGGCACTTCACTGCCCATAGACCGCAGCAAAACAACGGAGCTGCTGGATTTCACTACGCTTAAATATAATTCCGTAGCGGCCCAGATGAGCCGGGGCCGACTGGAAAAGCTGACAAGCCTGGCGCTCAGCACGGTCGCAGGAACGCTGTCGAAGATGGCAATGGATGTTTGCCTGTTTATGAGCCAGAATTTTGGCTTCATGACTTTTCCGGATGAACTGACAACCGGCTCAAGTATTATGCCGCACAAAAAAAATCCGGATGTTTTTGAGCTGGTCCGCGGTAAATGCAATCGCATCCAAAACTTGCCTAATGAGCTAACGCTTATTACTAATAATCTGCCGATCGGTTATCATCGCGACTTTCAATTGCTAAAAGAAGCGTTATTTCCGGCCGTCTCTACTCTAAAGTCATGCCTTAATATCTGCACTTTTATGTTTGAACACGTAGAGGTTATGCAGGATACCATCCAGGATAAAAAGTACGATTATGCTTTTAGCGTGGAGGCAGTCAACGAGAACGTAATGAAAGGAGTCCCCTTTCGGGAAGCCTATCAAAAGGTTGGAAAAGCTATTGAAAACGGAAGCTTTCAGCCTGATAAGGATATCCAGCACAGCCACGAAGGAAGCATTGGCAATCTGTGCAATGAGGAGATACAGAAAAAATTTAACCTGGCTTATTCTAACTAAATCAGTTCTATATTATGAAAACGGATGTAGCAATTATTGGCGGTGGAAATCTCGGTTCTGCCTTAGCAAAAGGACTTGTGAATACTAAAGAGGCCACTGAAGCATATAACGTCACCGTAACCCGTCGAAATACGAAACCCATTGAACACTTGGAGGAAGAAGGAGTTACAGTCAGCTCTGATAATGTAGCTGCAGTAGAAAAGGCAGAATTAATTATCATTGCGGTACAGCCCCCTCAAAAGGAAGCGGTGATACAAGAAATAAAAACGGTATTAAAACCCGATCAACATGTTATTGCTTCGACCATGGCAGGCGTAAGCAGTGAGGAAATTAAAGGACTAACCGCCCCCAACTTTTCTATACTGCGCATTATGCCCAACACAGCCTCCGCGATCAATCAATCTATGACCTGCATTGAGCAGATAGACGACAAACAGGCCATAAACCAAATAGTAGATCTCTTTGAAACGCTCGGCAAGACCTTGGTAATCAATTCAGAACTAATGGAAGCTTCTACTGTGCTGGGCGCCTGCGGTATTGCTTTCTTCCTTCGCTATATCCGCGCGGCTTCACAAGGCGGAAATGAGGTTGGTTTTCATGCTAAAGAAGCCCAGCTGATTGCCGCTCAAACTGCATTGGGGGCCTCTTCCCTCCTGCTGAACACGGACAATCATCCAGAACAGGAAATTGATAAGGTCACCACGCCCAAAGGCTGCACCATTGTGGGACTGAATGAGATGGAACACAACGGCTTCAGTTCCGCACTAATCAAGGGAATTAAGCTATCTTATGAAGAAATTGAGGATATAGGTTGATTGGATCTATTCATGAGTAAAGATTCAAACAGGTGGCAAGTCTCTAATTATATAGTGACTTTAGAAACCTTTCTTACAACCATTATTCCGGACTTAATCCGAAATCAATACAGGCTTAAAGTGTAAAAATAAGGATCCGGTCAGGCCCCAGATCTCTTCTTTAGCTTTGCAAAGGGGCCTGTATGGCTGCCATAAAATAAATTGTCATCGGATACTCCTAAACTTCCGTACCGCTGACCACTGCTTTCATATAATTGCGGCGCATCTCAGCAATACCGGAAATAGAAATACCTTTTGGACAAACGGCCTCACATTCAGCATAATTCGAGCAGTCGCCAAAGCCTTCCTCATCCATCTGTTCAACCATAGCCACTGTTCGCTTTTTGCGTTCAGTCTCTCCCTGCGGAAGCCGGTTAAGGTGGGCCAGTTTAGCTCCGGTAAACAGAGATGCTGAAGAATTGGGACAAGCTGCAACGCAGGCGCCACATCCAATGCAAGTTGCATAATCAAAGGCTGTATCAACTACCGATTTACCCACCGGTATTGTGTTGGCATCCGGCGCTGATCCGGTTTCTACCGACACATATCCGCCGGCTTCTACAATGCGGTCAAACGAACTGCGATCAACTACTAAGTCTTTAATAACCGGAAAGGAAGCAGCGCGAAAAGGTTCAACTACAATCGTATCACCCTCGCTGTAATTCCGCATATGCAGCTGGCAGCTACAGGTCAGTGCCTTTGGCCCGTGAGCCATACCGTCAATCATCAGGCTGCATGCTCCGCAAATCCCTTCGCGGCAGTCATAATCAAATTCAATGGGTTCTTCCTTCCCTTCGTTTACAATTTGCTCATTCAGCACATCGAGCATCTCTAAGAAGGACATATGCTCATTGACATTATTGACATCATAATCAACCAGCTTACCGGGTTGATTAGGGCCTTTTTGTCGCCAAACTTTGAGATGGACAGTAAATTCTTCAGCCATTTTGGTTATTTCTTACTTGTTATTTATCACCGGATTCCCGAATGATTAATAACTATTATCAATTATTCTATTTATAACTTCGCTGCTTTAGTTCAACGAAATCAAATTCAAGATTCTCTTTATGGAGCTCTTCCTGCAGCTCTCCATTTACGCCTTTATACTCCCAAGCTGCCACATACGAGAAGTCTTCATCATTACGAAGCGCTTCGCCCTCATCGGTTTCGTGCTCAACGCGCAAGTGACATCCGGCCGACTCATCGCGGTGCAGGGCATCTTTGGCCATCAGTTCAGCCAGCTCCAGAAAGTCAGCTACCCGACCGGCAAATTCTAAATATTTATTATAGTTAGTAGATGCACCGGGAACACGGACATTCTCCCAGAATTCTTCGCGAAGTTCCTTAATTTCCTGAATCGCTTCTTTGAGCCCTTCCTCTTCACGAGCAATCCCTACCTTATTCCACATAATATCGCCCAGCTCACGGTGAAATTCAATAACGCTCTTATCACCCTGAACATTTAACAGCTTATCAATATGATCCTGTGCATTATCAGCGGCATCATCAAAAGCTTCATGGTTGGTATCAATATCATTCAGTTCTGCATCCGCCAGATAGTTGCCAACTGTATAGGGTATAATAAAGTAGCCATCCGAAAGCCCCTGCATCAACGCACTGGCCCCCAATCGGTTTGCTCCATGATCAGAGAAATTAGCCTCCCCTGCAACAAAAAGTCCCGGCACGTTACTCATCAAATTGTAATCAACCCACAAGCCGCCCATGGTATAATGCGTAGCGGGAAATATGCGCATAGGCACGTCATGAGGATCGTCTCCGGTAATATTCTCGTACATTTCAAAAAGATTACCGTATTTATCATTAATAGTCTCTCGGCCATCTCGTTCAATTGCATCTCTAAAATCCAGATAAACGGCTCGTCCGGTTTGCCCTACCCCCATTCCATTATCACAAACCTGCTTGGCATTACGTGACGCCACATCGCGCGGCACCAGATTACCAAAAGCGGGGTACTTTTCCTCCAGATAGTAATAGCGATCTTCATCCGGAATATCGTTCGGATGACGATCGTCATCTTTATCCTCCGGCACCCAAACGCGTCCGTCATTGCGGAGACTCTCACTCATCAGCGTTAGCTTAGACTGATAATCCCCGGAAACAGGAATACAAGTAGGATGAATTTGAACATAGCAGGGATTAGCAAATCCAGCACCCCGCTTGTGGCAGCGCCAGGCGGCTGTTACATTGGAATTTTTAGCATTCGTTGAGAGATAAAAGACATTTCCATAGCCGCCACTGGCCAATACTACAGCGTCTGCCATCCAGCGCTCAATTTCGCCGGAAACCAGGTCGCGCGTTACAATGCCTCGTGCCTTTCCGTCCACAATCACCAGATCCAGCATTTCATGGCGGGTATGCATCTCAATCTTGCCTTTATGCACCTGCCACATCATCGCCTGATAGGCGCCCAACAGAAGCTGTTGCCCCGTTTGGCCCCGTGCATAAAACGTGCGCGACACTTGGGCGCCTCCAAAAGAGCGGGTGGCCAGTAAGCCTCCGTATTCACGAGCAAAGGGAACGCCCTGTGCTACTGCTTGGTCAATAATTTCGTTGGATATTTCAGCCAGTCGATAAGTATTTGATTCCCGGGAACGATAATCTCCCCCCTTGATGGTATCATAAAACAATCTCCAAATAGAATCACCGTCATTGGGATAATTTTTGGCTGCATTAATCCCCCCCTGTGCCGCTATGCTGTGGGCTCTCCGCGCCGAATCCTGGATACAAAAGCTTTGGACATTATAGCCGAGCTCCGCCATCGTAGCTGCAGCTGACCCTCCGGCTAAACCGGTTCCCACTACAATAATATTGTGTTTTCGCTTATTGTTCGGGGATACCAAATCGATGTCTTCTAAGTGATTCGACCACTTGTCTTCTAACGGTCCGGAAGGAGATTTGGAATCTAAATTCATAAGAAATTTAATTTTTGCTACTTAAAAACATTCAGGTGTTTTAGTGATTATCAAGCTAAGCAATGAGTGTTCCGGTTCCACCGGTGAAGTAGATATACAGCGGAATAAACAAAAAGCCAATGGCCATCAGGATGGCAAAGATAATGCTAACCACATAAAAAGTATTCGAAAACCCAGTACGTTTCATGCCAATTGAAGTTATGGCGCTCCAAAAGCCATCCGCCAGATGGAAGCCCAGCAGCAACATTACAAAAGTATACCCAAAGGCATACCAGGGATTCTGGAAGGTTTCAATAACCAGCTTTTTCAAATCACGCGCCTGCTGACCATCAATCATAATCGTTTCAGTGGCGGCAAACTTGAAATTTATGAGGTGAATGACCAAGAATACAAGCAGCACAATGCCTGTAAATATAGCTGACCGTGATGACCAGTTAATATGACTGGGGCCGCCTTTACTCTGAAAGTTATCATAAGATACCGGCTTGGCCTTCCGGCGCTTCATCCAAATTGATATGCCAACTCCTGCGTGCACCAGAAAGGCTAATGCCAAAAGGGCTTCTAATATGTACAGGATCCATCCGAAGCCTTCCAACGTCATTGTATAACGATTGAAGGCTTCTGCAGCCCCAAAGAGTTGTAAATTGCCGGCCAGATGGAGAATAATAAAAATAATAAGTCCAATACCGGTAATTCCCGTCAAAATTTTGCGACCGACCTGCGACTGTAACGCTTTTAGGAGTGAAGCCATCGTTAAATATCGTAATTAAACCTATTTGTTAACTTTCCGCACCATCGTTGACTGATGAAAGTCTTATAGCGTGGTCTAAAGATCAGTTGAATTGTTTAAAAAGGCAAGATTTAGGCAAGGGATTCCCCGTTTCAATCTTATTCAGAAAAGATCTAAATTAGGACTTAATACCATAAAGGTTTTTTCTGTAATTTATTGTTATGCTAACTATTCAAGATACATATCGGTCATCTTATAATGAAAAGGGATCAAAATTTATTGGATTACTTTTCCCTGCCTTGTCTAAAGAGGCTTTTAATCAGCAATTGGCTGAAATAAAATCTGAACATCGCGATGCTACTCACCATTGTTATGGCTGGCGGATTGGGGTTCCTGAACCTGCTGAATTTGCTCAGGATGATGGTGAACCCAGCGGAACGGCCGGATTACCGATACTAAACCAGCTGAAATCAAATAAAAGTAGTAATTGCGGATGCGTAGTAATCCGCTATTATGGAGGCACTAAGCTGGGAAAGCCGGGACTCATACAGGCTTACAGCGCAGTAGCTGAGGATTGCCTACGCCAAGCCTCTTTTAAACAGCTCATCCCCACCCAAAATTTTAAAATTATTTATGATTATTCCCAACAAAAAATCATCAATCAGCTAAACAACAGTTTTGACCTAAAAGAACTTGACGCCGAGTATTTAGAAAAGGTGACGCTGACCATTGCCTGCCGTGCTACTAAGGCCGAACAACTTTGGGAAAAACTGCAGCAACATGCTCATCTTGGCATTGAGGCCGAAGAACTTAGTACCGACTTTCTGGTCATGACATAGAAATTGCTCTTTATGGATGAATATCTGTCCTCATCTCCGTACCTTCTGACAAAGTTTATATTAAAAATCGCTATGTTATGAAAATATATACCAAAAGAGGCGATTCGGGAAACACCTCCCTTTACGGCGGCAAACGCGTTTCAAAGTCAGCTGCCCGCATTAAAGCCTATGGCACGGTGGATGAGCTCAATTCCTTTTTGGGACTGGCATCCAGCTACGGCCTCTCGGAAAGAGGGACAAAACTCATAGAAAAGATACAAAAACAACTCTTCATACTGGGGGCTGATTTAGCAACGCCCCCCTCCTCGCACACCCGCATCGATCGTATTAGTCAAGATGATACCGACTTTTTAGAGGAAGAGATCGATCAGCTGGAAAAGGAATTAGAGACCATCAGAAACTTTATACTTCCGGGCGGAGCTCCCACCGGTGCTACACTGCACACAGCACGTACGATCTGCCGCAAGGCGGAACGGTCGGCCGTAGCCTGTCAGGAATCGGATACCATTTCTGAGCTATGCATTAAATATTTAAACCGCCTTTCTGATTTTCTATTTGTGCTGGCCCGATACGAAAATAAAGAAGCCGGCGAGCGCGAAATACAGTGGAAGCCAGAGCCAAATCCTCGCCGATAACCCAAATTGGGAGAGGATGAAACATCTTCCCTTCATACTACCTACATTCACTGAGGGAAACTTAAAGCAATTTTAAATAACAACAATAAACTACTATGGCGCTAATGATTTCCGTCTCGGGCATCCGGGGCATTTTTGGTAAAGATCTGACACCCGAAAATATTAGTCGTTTTACGGCTGCATTCGGCAGCTGGAGTGAACACGGCAAAATCGTCGTCGGCCGCGATACGCGCGTCACTGGTCCCATATGCGAGGATATTGTAACCGCAACCCTACAAGCGGTAGGATGTGACATCGTAAAAGTGGGAGTTGCCCCAACGCCAACCGTGGCCATGGCCGTTCAAAAGCATAATGCTGACGGAGCTATCATCATTTCATCAAGCCATAACCCGGCCCAGTGGAATGCATTAAAGCTGCTTGATGGAAACGGCGAGTTTCTTGATAAAAAAGAAGGGCAAAAGGTAATCCAAATTAGTGAAGAACAAACCTACCAATACCGACAATACGACCAAATCGGCCGGGCAGTAACAGATAACGAAGCGCTTGATTATCACCTCCAGAAAATACTGGAGCTTCCTTATATCGATCGAAAACTCATTACATCCCGCGACTTCTCTATCGCTGTTGATCCCGTGAACGGCACCGGGGCAACCGCCATCCCTACCCTGCTAAAAACATTAGGAATTACAGATATTCATATGATTAACGAGAGTCCAAATGGTCTATTTGCCCACAACCCCGAGCCTCTGCCTGAACATTTACAGGACCTCTGTTCGCTTGTTACGCTTGAGGACTGCGATCTGGGTATTGTTACCGATCCTGATGCCGACCGTCTCGCATTTGTAACCAATGAAGGTATTCCTTTTGGGGAAGAATATACGCAAGCAGCCGCCTTCGACTTCTTAATTGAAAAGAAGGGAGGCGATTGTGCGACAAATCTGTCCTCTTCGCGTGTGACTGAGGATATAGCAAAAAAGTATGGTCAGCGATGCTACCGATCGGCCGTAGGCGAAATCAACGTTGTCCATAAGATGAAAGAGGTCCAGGCTACTATTGGTGGCGAAGGAAATGGCGGCATCATTAATCCCGACCTGCATTATGGACGCGATTCGCTGATTGGCGTAGCCATGATGCTCCAACTGCTGGCAGAACGCGAACAAACATCCTCCGAATACCGCAACAGCCTGCCCGACTATCGGATGGCTAAAGATAAAATGCCCCTGGCTGATATCGATGGAGATACGATCTTAAGAGAAGCTAAGAATCTCTACCAAGATTATAATCCCGATACTACGGACGGTGTGAAGATCGATTTTGAAGATGGCTGGGTACATTTGCGAAAGTCCAATACAGAACCCATTATCCGGGTTTATTCGGAGGCGCCCACCCTTGAAGAAGCAAAAAAATTGGCAGAGAAAGTAGTTAAGGAGATCCATTAATATTTGGTTCTCTTCCCTACTTTTGTACCTTTGGAATCCTTACAATTAAATTTTCATTCCTGATGAGTACTATTATATGATCACATCAATGACAGGCTTTGGCCGTGGCAAGGCTTCAGCGGGTGGCATTACCCTAACGGTTGAATTAAAAACGGTAAACAGCCGCTACCTCGATATCTCTCTGCGGCTTCCGCAGCTTATACAACAGCAGGAACTTAAATTCAAAGAATTACTGCAAAGCTACCTGGATCGGGGAAAAGTGAACGTAATGATCAGCATTGATAAGGCCGAGACGGGACAACCGGAGGTTACGTTTAACCGAAAGCTGGCACGCGGATATAAAAAAATGCTTAATGAACTCCGTGATACCACCGATATTGAGCAGCCGGTGAATTTGCAAAACCTAATGGATTTCGATGATCTATTTGAGAGCCGGGAACAAGATGAGGAAACTCGTCAAAAGGTATGGAGGCTTACCAAAGAAGCAACTATTAAAGCTGCTGAAAGTTTACTAAAGATGCGTCAAAAGGAAGGAAGTCAGCTCAAAGCCGACCTGCTAAATCGGGTTGATCATATTGGGGATATGCTTGCCAAAATACAGGCTAAAACGAACGGACGAGCACAGAAAACAAAAGAAGAGCTCCTGGAAAGGATCAAAGACCTTATTGAAAGCGACAAAATTGATGATGATCGTTTGGAAATGGAGGTGGCCGTGCTCGTTGATAAGAAGGATATCACCGAAGAGATTGTACGGACGCAGTCGCATCTAAAGTATTTTAAAGAGGCCGTTAATAATGATGATAATGCTGTCGGGCGGCGGTTAAACTTTCTCAGCCAGGAGATCAACCGCGAAATTAATACTATTGGATCCAAGGCTAATGACTCGGAAATATCGCAACATATAGTACAGGCCAAAGAAAGTTTGGAACAAATCAGAGAACAAGTACAAAACGTTGAGTAATCCTAAAAAAGGCAAGGTTATCATCATTGTGGCTCCGAGCGGCGCCGGCAAGACGACGCTGGCTAACCGTCTGCTGAATGATTTTCTAAAGATAAAATTCTCAGTATCAGCTACTACACGTTCTCCCCGTGAAGGTGAGAAAAGCGGTGAGGATTATTACTTCCTAACAGAAAAAGAATTCGATGCCAAAATTCAACAGGATTGCTTTCTGGAATGGGAGCCATATAGTGGAAACCGTTACGGTACGCTACAATCTGAAGTTGATAAATTAGCTGATAATGGCTACTTTCCACTGCTTGATATTGAAGTGAAAGGGGCCCTTAACGTACAAAAGATGTACAAGCAGGATGCTGTCTCTGTTTTCATAAAGCCGCATTCGATGGAAGTTTTGGCTAACCGGCTAAAAAAACGCGGCAGTGAGACAACAGAAACATTAGCCAAACGCCTGCAAAGAGCTAAAAAAGAGCTAAGCTATGCCGACCACTTCGATTTTGCCGTTATTAATGATGATTTAGATACGGCTTACAACGATCTAAAAGCTATTATTGAACCTTTTATTACTGAAAAAAGCTGAGTTTATATATGCCTATTCAAACACTGGATATTGAGAAACTAAATAAAGATACCGGTAATCAATACGAGCTGATTACTATTATGTCTAAGCGCGCACGTCAAATTGCCGCAAATGAAAAGCTCGAGCTCGATGAAAAGCTAAAGTATTTTGAAGGCTTTGAAGATGAAAATGAATTTGCCTTCAACGAAGAGCAAGAGAATATTTCCAAAGAGTTTGAAAAGCGTACCCATCCCACCCAGCGCGCTATTGATGAGATGCGACGCGGTGAGGTTTACTTTCGTTATCCACAGGATGAGGAATAAATCATGCTTGCCGGCAAACGGATTATTTTAGGAGTTACAGGAGGAATTGCAGCCTACAAGGCTGCTTTTCTTTTACGTGCCTACCAAAAGGAAGGGGCCGAAGTACGCGTTACTATGACCCGGTCAGCACAACAGTTTGTAGGAGCAAAGACCTTTGCCTCCCTGTCTAAGCATTCGGTAGCTACCCAAATATTTACTGGAGAGGAATCGTCTGACAGTTGGACGCGACATATTTCCTGGGCCAATTGGGCCGATTTATTCGTGATTGCCCCATGTACTGCTAATACGCTGGGCAAAATTTCTGGTGGCCTTTCAGATGATATGCTCACTTCCACAGCTTTAGCTGTACGCTGCCCCCTTCTTATTTGCCCTACAATGGATGGAGAAATGTACGAGGCCCCCGCGGTACAGAAAAATCTTCAAACTATTAAAAACTATGGATATCACCTGCTGGAACCCTCCAGCGGCTATCTGGCCAGCGGGCTGAAAGGGAAAGGCAGACTTCCCGAAGCAGAAACCATCCTGGAAAAATCCCGGCAGATATTAGATAACAAACCTAATAAAGGTCCATTAACCGGGAAAAAGGTAGTTGTTACCGCCGGCCCGACCCGCGAACATCTGGATCCGGTGCGTTTTCTCTCCAATCCCAGCTCCGGCAAAATGGGCTTTGCCATGGCTCGCGCGGCCCGTAATCTTGGAGCGGAAGTTACCGCCATTCACGGAGCCGTATCAGCCTCAATACCGAATGATATGGAAACTATCGGAATTACTTCTACAACTGAACTTTTTGATGAAGTAAAAAAAAGGGCGGATGCAGATATAATCATTATGGCTGCTGCCGTATCCGACTATAGACCAGCCAATAGATCCGACCATAAGATTAAAAAAGAAAGCGGACCCGCTTCTATTTCCTTAGAACGTACAACTGATATTTTAGCCTGGCTTGGAGAACATAAAGAACCCCACCAAACGCTCATCGGTTTTGCAATGGAAACAGAAGAACTGACCAGCCGTGAAAAAGAAAAAAGAGAGAAAAAGAATGTGGACTGGATACTGGCTAACACGCTCACAGATGAAGCATCCGGTTTTGGAACCGATACAAATACAATTACTGCGGTAGGGACTTCAGTCCAAAAAGAATATTCAGGCCCAAAGGAAAAGATTGCCTGTCTGATACTGGAAGATATTTTCAGCTAAGCACCATCCTGTTTTCTTAAAAAAATATCCTATATATACTTTTGAATTCACTTATCAAAAGGGGATGTTTGTTTTTATAATAATATTAAATCCTATATTGTAAATGCCGCGATGTTGGCCGTTTACCGGCAGTGCTTAAACTATACCAAATATGGTTATTATCCCTGGGATTCATTGAAACGATTGAAATGATAAAGCCGGGGGATTGTTGTATTTACTAATCGCAATATAAGGCTTGTAATATTACGGATGCTTATAATTACAAGACTTTTGCCATAGTTCATTGCGGACTTTCAGCTACTAAAACCCAAATTCCAAGAAGGAAAGCTTTACTTGCTGGGTAGTAGGTCATCTTGTTCAAGAGGCCTTGAAGTCAGTGATCTCAAAACTCCCATTTGTATGTGCGGTGGGTTTTGTGATGCCGGCATCCCAGCGCTTCCAGGCTGCGCTGCATCAGCCAGTTCTTTTCGCTCACCCAGGCCCCTTCCACATATTCCAGGTTGGGAGCCGCTTCCCTCGTCAGCTGAAGGCTGCGTGTAAAGATAAGGGCTTCCAGCCCCTTCTTTCGATATTGTGGTTTAGTTCCATATACCAGCGACCGCAAGTGTTTAGCACGCCGCTTAAACCAAAATAACTTAGGATAATGCCACCATCGCAATCGCCCTCCCGTTTCTTTAGACACCTCATTCAGGTCTGGTACACAAACAACAAACGAAGCCGGTTCATCATTAACAAAAGCAAGAACCATACTTTCAGGAATTAACACCGGTTTTAACTTGGCTACCATTTCCTGAACTGTTTCCTTGGTGAGTTCAGTAAATTCCCCTTCCCGTTCTTTGATATCCTGCTTACTCCATGCTGCATTATATATTTCACGTATATACTCTGCATCGCGGTCTATATTCTTCTTATCAATAGGCCTGTATGATACATTCCGTCTGTTTGCAATACGATCAGTTATCTTTACCATTCGTTCCGGAATTGGCTCAGAAAAGCTGCGTTTATAGCTCCAATGATCATCCAGCTTCTGTGCACCAGTTTGCTCCAGCAGTTCCTTATAGTATGGCGGGTGATAAAACATTCCATAAACAGGCGGCTCGTCAAAATTTTCGACCAGCAAGCCCCAATACGTATCATTTTCTCCAAAATT
>Ga0079226_10000966_pt1 | contig 21554 bp, 25 predicted proteins | sample Poulit2014_FD_76345 | JGI IMG/M metagenome (GOLD analysis project Ga0079226, IMG submission 76345) | Agricultural soil microbial communities from Georgia to study Nitrogen management - Poultry litter 2014 | ecosystem: Environmental > Terrestrial > Soil > Agricultural land | place: USA: Georgia... | reverse complement strand
CATTAAATATAGGGGAGATTTTATGTTATTAAAATGCCCGAATTGCAATAGTATTAATCTGGGAAAAATTGGTTCCCAACAATATTATTGTTGGGATTGCTTTATTGAGATGACCATTTTAAAAAATAAAATAAATATCCACCAGGTAGAAGCGGATGGATCTCTAAGCTCATTGGACGATCTATTTACTGATGAAGAAAGAAAGGTTTATTGGTAATATTTTTATGTTCGAGAATAAAAATCCACGCTATTTATTAAACTGGCTTATAACTGGTGTTATCTTTTTTATTTTTATTTATTTACTAGTTAAGCTGTTTCCATATTATAAAGTATTTTTTTCGTTTTTATGGCATCTTTTAGCCCCTTTTTTAGTTGCTTGCTTTATTGCTTACTTACTCTTCCCCATTATTGAAAAGATACATCAATATCGTGTTCCTAAAGGAATTGCTATTTTGATTATTTACTTGGTATTCTTCGGTGGAGCAGCTTATTTAGGCTACCGTTTCTATCCAAAAGTTGTACTTCAATTAAGAGAATTAAATGAGCAACTTCCACAGTTAGTGAAAATGTATGAAACAGCCATATATCAAATATATGAATCGACATCATTTTTGCCAGAAACCGTACATGATAAGATGGACCAAGTAATCAATAGCCTTGAGAATAGATTAGATAATCTTACTGGAAGACTCATAGGTGGAGTTACGAAAATATTTGATATGATTGTCTTTATCACGGTGCTGCCAGTTTTAGTTTTTTATTTTCTAAAAGATTATGAAAGGATTAAGAAATACTTTTTAAAATTTATTCCAAATAAATATCAAACAGCAGTACAGCATATCGTTCAAGGGATTGATGAGAGTTTAGGAAATTATATTCGTGGTCAATTATTAGTAAGTTTGTTTGTAGGCATCGTCACGTATATGGCTTTTGAATTTCTAGATATTGATTACTCATTATTATTAGCAATTATCATGGGACTTACAAATATCATTCCTTATTTTGGTCCAATTATTGGAGCAATTCCAGCAGTTGCGGTAGCTGCTACGATATCAGAAAAAACAGTTGTATTTGTATTGATCTCTGTTTTTGTAATTCAGTTGATTGAAAGTAATTTGATTTCCCCTTATGTTGTTGGGAAAAGCATTGCAATCCATCCTGTCGCCATTATATTTGTGTTGCTGTTAGGCAGTAGTGTAGCAGGTGTGGTAGGAATGATTTTAGCGGTCCCGATTTTAACCATTATGCGGGAAGTTATCCGACGAATTATAGCAGTTAAACATGAATATTGACTTTTAAATAAAAATTTTATATACTATCGCTAATAAAGTAAAAAGCGTTGAAAGTAAGGAGTACATGGAACTCCATTCTTAGAGAGGGATTTTCATCTGGCTGAAAAAAATCCTGAATGAGAGCCATGGAAGCTATACTGGAGTGCGGCTAATCCCCGACGGTATCAAACCGTTAACATGACAGAGAGATGAACATAATCATGTATGTTCAAAATTAGGGTGGTACCGCGAATAATCTCGTCCCTGCAGCATTGCAGAGAGGAGATTTTTTTAATTTCTGCTACAAATCCATTAAATGAGTTTATCACTTCAAGTATTAATGTATTCTAGATATATGATGCGACACAGTAGTTCTTTCTTGTTCTAATGATAGTTGAGCGTATTATCTTCGCTTCGGTAGAATACTTCGCTTTCCGCGGGCACGGCTTCAGCCTCGGGCCAACACGATGTTGGTCATGAAGACCCCGCAACGAGGTTTGGTTAATGAAGGCCGACTAGAAACGCCCTTTGCGGGCAACATCGGCATACCCTTTGCCAGGGCATGTTTCAGGAAATGTGCTGTATAAATATTGAACATTATAAGAAGTGATGAATATGAGTTTACTTTACTATTTGACTTAGTACATAAATGAGAAAATGGAGGAATTATAATGAACAAATTATCTTCTGCACAGATTAGGCAAATGTTTATTGACTTTTTTATTGAAAAGGGGCATCGTCAGGAACCTAGTGCACCGCTTGTTCCTAAGGACGATCCGACATTGCTTTGGATAAACAGTGGTGTAGCCACCTTAAAAAAATACTTTGATGGACGGGTTGTTCCTGATAATCCCCGAATTGTTAACGCACAGAAAGCTATCCGTACAAATGATATCGAAAATGTCGGATATACTGCAAGACACCATACTTTTTTTGAGATGCTGGGGAACTTCTCCATTGGTGATTATTTTAAAAAAGAAGCAATCGAGTGGGCATGGGAGTTTTTAACAAGTGAGAAATGGATAGGTTTTGATCCTGATTTATTATATGTAACCGTTCATCCGGAAGATGATGAAGCATATGACATTTGGTTAAATGAAATTAACTTACCTAAAGAAAGAATTATACGACTAGAAGAGAACTTTTGGGATATTGGCGAAGGACCAAGTGGACCAAATAGTGAAATCTTTTATGATCGTGGTGAAAGTTATGGAAATGACCCAAATAATCCAGAGTTATATCCAGGAGGAGAAAATGAACGATATTTAGAAATATGGAATTTAGTTTTCTCCCAGTTTAATCATAATCCAGACGATACATATACTCCTTTGCCAAACAAGAATATTGATACTGGTATGGGACTAGAGCGAATGGCATCCATTATACAAGAAGCACCAACTAATTTTGAAACAGATTTATTTATGCCCATTATTCGAAAAATAGAAGAAATTGCAACTGTAAAATATACTGATAGTGCAGAAGCGAATACGGCTTATAAAGTAATTGCCGATCATATGCGTACGGTTGCGTTTGCAATTGGAGATGGTGCACTTCCTTCCAATGAAGGACGTGGTTATGTTTTACGCCGTTTACTTAGGAGAGCTGTTCGTTTTGCAAAGCAAATTGGTATTGACAAACCATTTATGTATTATTTAGTTGAAACAGTCGGAGAAATTATGAAAGATTTTTATCCACAAGTATTAAAGCAGCATGAGCTGATTGAAAATGTCATTAAAGTGGAGGAGGAACGGTTTCATGAGACGTTAAATGAAGGCTTAGATATTTTAACCTCAATTATCAAAAAGGAAAAAGCCAAAGGGAGTACTGTTTTTCCTGGTACAGATGTTTTTCGACTTTATGACACGTATGGATTTCCAAAAGAATTAACGGAAGAATATGTAGCAGAACAAGGATTTACGATTGATGAAGACGCCTTTAATAAAGAAATGGAAAGACAACGTGAACGTGCAAGAAGTGCTAGACAAAAAGTTGATTCCATGCATGTACAAAGTGATATATTTACAAAACTCGATGTAAGCAGTGAATTTATTGGTTATAAAAACTTAAAAACGAAAACAAAAATAGTTGAAATGATAAAAGATTCTTCATTTGTTAAATCTGCAAATGCAGATGATGAGGTAATGATTATACTATCAGAAACGCCTTTTTATGCAGAAAGTGGCGGGCAAGTAGCTGATACGGGATGGATTTACGATGATGGAGTATCAGCGTATATAGAAAATGTTCAGAAGTCACCAACAGGTGAACATATTCACCAAGTTCGAATAAAAGAAGGAAAACTCGAAGTCGGTCAAGAGATTGAAGCGATTGTAGATGAGGAATTTAGAACAAGAATTACGAAAAACCATACAGCTACTCATTTGCTTCATCAGGCATTAAAAGATATACTTGGAAGTCATGTTAACCAGGCTGGTTCTTTAGTTTTACCTGATCGCCTACGGTTTGACTTTACCCATTTCAATGCTGTGAATGATAAAGAATTAAAGGAAATCGAACATATTGTCAATGAAAAAATTTGGCAATCTATCTCATTAGTTATTGACCATAAAAAGTTAGATGAAGCAAAACAAATGGGAGCAATGGCATTATTTGGTGAAAAGTATTCAGACATTGTTCGAGTTGTTCAAATAGGTGAGTACAGTATTGAATTATGTGGTGGCTGTCATGTGATTAATACATCTGAAATTGGTTTATTTAAAATTGTATCCGAAGGCGGAATTGGAGCAGGAACTAGAAGAATTGAAGCTGTAACAAGCAAAGATGCCTATGATTATTTTAATAATAAAGAAGGTTATTTAAGAGAGACAGCATCATTGTTAAAAACTACAGATGAAAATGTTCCGAAACGAATCGAAGAGCTTCATCACGAAATGAAACAATTACAAAAAGAGAATGAATCCTTGCAAGCAAAATTAGCTCATGCGGAAGCAAATTCAATTATCGAACAAGCTGAAAATGTTAACGGTATTCAGGTACTAACACAAAAAGTTGATGTAAAAGATATGAACCAATTACGTACAATGGTTGATGACTTAAAACAACAGTTAGAATCAGGTGTAATACTTTTGGCTGCTGAAAATAATGGCAAGGTCCAATTGGCAGCAGGAGTATCAAAAGATTTAGTGAAAGAAGGATTACATGCTGGCAACTTGATCAAACAAGCAGCAATCCTCTGCGGAGGCGGTGGAGGAGGAAGACCTGATATGGCTCAAGCTGGTGGTAAAGATCCATCTAAAATTAAAGAAGCGTTAAGTTACGCAATAGAATACGTCTCCAAAGTAGAAAAATCTTAAAAAATATTAAATCATACAAAAAAGATATTATAAAGAAGGTAAACATGTTAAAATATCTTTAAGAAGGGTAAAAATTGGAATGAGGTGTCACAATGAGCTCTATTGATAAAACAATGAAATTTAATTTTTCAGAAGAACCATTTGATCAGGATATTAAAGAAATTCTAATGACTGTTCATGAGGCACTCAAAGAAAAAGGCTATAATCCAATCAATCAAATTGTTGGCTACTTATTATCAGGAGATCCTGCCTACATTCCTAGATATAACGATGCTCGTAATTTGATACGAAAAGTGGAACGAGATGAAGTCATTGAGGAGCTGGTTAAATATTATCTTGAACATCAGCAACATGATAAGCAATGAAAATATTAGGGCTTGACGTCGGGTCAAAAACAATTGGTGTTGCTGTAAGTGATGCTTTAGGTTGGACAGCCCAAGGGTTGACGACTATTTCTTGGGATGAAAATGATATGACATCTGCTGATGACGAGTTAAAGGATATAATAAATGAGCACGAAATTGGAAAAGCTGTTATAGGACTGCCTAAAAATATGAATGGAACGATTGGAGAACGTGGGGAGATAGCAAAGATTTATGCAACACGTTTTGAAAGAGTACATCAAATACCAGTCGTATTATGGGACGAAAGGCTAACAACAGTTGCAGCCGAACGTGTGCTGCTTGAAGCGGATGTAAGTCGAAAAAAAAGAAAACAAGTCATTGATAAAATGGCTGCTGTGATGATTTTACAAGGATATCTTGATCAATTTAATTAAAAAATGGACGGTGACTTTTATGGCACTTGAAGAGAATGAACGAATCATAATTCCAGATGAAAATGGAGAAGAAAATTTATTTGAAGTTTTATTTACCTTTGATGTCGATGACACAAAAAAATCCTATCTTGCAGTTGTCCCAATCGAACAAAAGGATGATGACGAGGTAGAAGTATATGCCTTCCGTTACGAAGAAAACGGAGATAATGATAATGACTTGGCATTATTTCCAATTGAAACGGATGAAGAATGGGAAATCGTTGAAGAAATGCTCCACACATTAGCAGATGAAGAAGAATTAAAGTAGATAGGACCTGCTTTACGTTAGATAGCTGGTGTCTAGTTGACATCAGCTTTTTAACTGTGTGTGTGAAAATCCCATTTTAGAAATAAATTTAGAATTCATCAAAGTCTAGCACATTTTGTGGGATTTTAGTATAATGTAGCAGACGGAGGGGGGAGAATGAGTGTCCAAGAAGAATAAGAAAGAAGACTTTCGCAAAAATTTAGCTGCTCGAGGTGAAGAAGCAAGTACTGTTCGTAAAATTGTATTTATTATTATTATTTCACTTACCCTCATCTTATTAATAGGCGGAATTTCCGGATATATGTATATAAAATCTGCTTTACAGCCTGTTGATTCTGATAATGAGAATGGAGTTGAAGTTGAAATTCCCTTAGGTTCAACTTCCTCAACGATAGGTAATATTCTTGAAGAAGAGAACATAATAAAAGATAGTCGAATCTTTCGTATCTATACTAAAATTAAAAATGAATCAGATTTCCAAGCTGGCAGTTACACATTCACCCCTGCGATGACGATTGATGAGATTATTGAATCATTGAAATCAGGTGGACTTGTCAAAGCACCAATTGATAAAGTTACAATCCCTGAAGGGAAAACAGTAGAAGAAATTGCTGAGATTTTTGCCGAAAAAAATTATTTTTCAAAAGAAGATTTTGTGGACAAGGTAAATAATTCGGATTATATTGAGTATCTTATTGAAACTTATCCGGCTATTTTATCAGACACCATTTTAGATAAAGATCTTAGAGAACCATTGGAAGGTTATTTGTTTGCTGCTACTTACGATATTTATGTTGAAAATCCGGATTTGGAAAAAATGATAGAAACAATGCTTGATAAGACGGTTGAGATTGTTACACCTTATTTAGATGATATAAAGGATAAAAACCTTACCGTTCATGAGGCTTTGACATTTGCTTCACTTGTTGAAAACGAAGCAAGTTCAAAAGATCAACGTAAAGGTATCGCAGGTGTGTTTTATAATCGGCTAGAGGAAGGGATGCCTTTACAAACGGATCCAACTGTTTTATATGCAATGGGGGAACATAAAGATAAGGTACTACTAAGTGATCTTGAAATTGAGTCTCCTTATAATACGTATGTAATCGAGGACTTGCCAATTGGTCCAATCTCAAACTTTAGTCAAAATTCATTAGAAGCAAGTTTGGATCCTGAGGAATCTGATTATAAATATTTTCTTCATGATGAAGAAGGTGGCATTCATTTTGCTGAAACACATGAGGAACATGTAAAGCTTAAACAAAAATATATCAATTAATTATGCAATTTACTTAAGCATATCGTTTCGTCCATTTGCACAAGTATATCAAGCTGGTGTAAATAGATAGGGAATGTGAGACATCACATTTCCCATTTTTTATAATTAAACTACATGAAATATAACGATAAAAAATGAGGTTTCTTATATGAATAATGAAGTATCCAATTATTTATCAAATCTGTTACCTAATGAAAAAGATTGGGTGAAAGATTTGCAAAGACAAGCAAAAATAGATCATGTCCCAATAATGGATCCAGTTTCCATGCAGTTTGTTATGCAATTAATTCGCTTAAATAAACCGAAAAGAATTTTAGAAATAGGAACTGCAATTGGGTATTCAGCTTTGAGGATGCTTGAAGCTAACCCTGAGAGTTCAATATTCACTATTGAAAAAGATGAGGCTAGGTATGAGCAGGCAGTTAATAATATTAAGAAGTATGATCTGAATAAGAAAGTCAAAATTATTTATGGTGATGCATCAGAGGTAATGGAAAATGAACTTCCAAAAACAGAGCGTTTTGACTGTGTTTTTATTGATGCTGCAAAAGGTCAATACAAAAGCTATTTTAATCTCGCTGATAAACTGTTGGAAGAAAATGGATTTATTATAGCGGATAACGTATTATTTAAAGGATATATAGCAAATGCTAATGATGACCATCCACGACGCTATCGTAAACTCATTAAGAAATTAAAGGAGTTTAACGAGTGGATTTCAAATCTTCCAAGCTATCGCACGTCTATTGTACCAATTGGAGATGGGGTAGCAATCAGTTATAAAAACAGTCGAGAGGAGTTTTGATTTATGAAGAGAAGACCTGTTGTAATAGGTGTAGCAGGTGGGAGTGGAAGTGGGAAAACGTCCGTAACAAAGTCGATATCCAAACGGTTTCCTGAACAGTCCATCCTTGTTATCGAGCAGGATTATTACTATAAAAATCAAAGTCATCTTTCTTTTGAGGAGCGATTGAATACGAATTATGACCATCCGCTCGCTTTTGATAATGATTTATTAATTGAACATATTGATAAACTTCTTCAAAGCAAACCTGTGAATAAACCTGTTTATGATTATAAGATGCATACAAGATCAAAAGACACTATCCCCATTAAGCCAAAAGATGTTATTATTATTGAAGGTATTTTAATACTTGAAGATCCAAGATTAGTTGATTTAATGGATATTAGGGTTTTTGTCGATACAGATGCAGATATACGAATTATTCGGAGGCTTACAAGAGATATAAAAGAACGAGGCAGAACTTTTGATTCCGTCATTGATCAATATGTCAATAATGTAAGACCGATGCATTTGCAATTTGTTGAACCGACAAAACGGTATGCCGATATTATTATACCTGAAGGCGGTGAAAACCATGTGGCCATAGATATTATGGCTACGAAAATTGAAACGATTTTGACAAAGAACCGTACAAACAATTAAAATCTATTTACATTTAAAAGGAAATGGTATCAATTAAGAGTCTAAAATATAATAATACTTTTAAAATTGAGCATCATACTTTACAATATTATTACTAATATATATAAAGAGTACTGTAATAGTTAATAAATTGGACTCATTCAAAGTTATTGTTTATAACCTCATACTTAGGTAAAAAGATAAAAAAGGAGTGTTTTTGATGTCAGAAGAGAAGAGTTATTATATGACACAAGAGGGGAAAGAGAAATTAGAAGAAGAATTACATTATTTAAAAACAGAACGTAGACAAGAAGTTGTCGAACGTATTAAAATAGCTCGTGATTTCGGTGACCTTTCCGAGAACTCGGAATATGATGCAGCGAAAGATGAACAAGCATTTGTAGAAACAAGAATTGCGCAAGTTGAAAAAATGATTCGTAATTCTGTTATTATAGAAAATGATGAAGAAAATCAAGATGTTGTATCTTTAGGTAAATCGGTAACTTTTATAGAATTACCTGATGGGGATGAAGAAACGTATACTATTGTAGGAAGTGCTGAAGCAGATCCATTTGAAGGAAAAATTTCAAACGATTCTCCAATGGCTAAAAGTCTTCTAGGACGAAAAATTGGAGAAGAAGTATCTGTTGCTACACCAGGCGGCGATCTTGAAGTGAAAATAATTAAAGTAGAGTAGATGATATAAATAAGAATTAAATCGTCAATAACCTGTTATTGACGATTTTTCTTTTATTAAATAATATAAAGACATATTATTTAATAGAAAAAATATGCTAATATAAATGATAAAGTATAGAAAGGAGTATTACTTTTGAGTGATAACAATTCACGACTAAATAAATATGAAAAACGCAGAAAAAATACAAAAACAATCTCTATTCTATTTATCATTGGTAGCATTCTTTTAGTGTTTTTAATTGCGATATTAATTTTTGATAGAGAAGAAAGTGCTGAAAATAATCCAGAAAATAAAACTACAGAACTAACGATTCAAGAAACAGAGCCTGAGGATGATGAAAAGGAAGAAGATATGTCAGATTCTAATGAAGGGGAAACGGATGAAGAGGGCGAAGATGAAAAGATAGTAAAAGAAAAGGCTGAACCCTCGGATGATAATGTCATTGAAGCATATACGGCTAATTGGAGTCCGGTAGATACGGAACAAGAAGGGGAGCATACAACTCAATTTGAAAAGGATTCCACAGATTGGAAAGAAATGGAATACGCTGCAAGTATAGCTACAGAAATTAATGAAAATGATATGGTTACATGGTGGATAGAAGGAGCAGGTGAGCAACAAGCAATTGCAACTGTATCTGATAGTAATGAGAGTCAAACATATCGGGTGTTTCTAACTTGGGTTGATAATGAAGGTTGGCAACCGACAAAAGTTGAAATTTTAAAAGAAAATGATAAAAAAAATTAGAACATGAGGAGTGAAGCATGAATGATAATTGGTATTATTGGAGCTATGGATGAGGAAGTTGCTATTTTATTAGAGCATATGACAGCAAAGCAGGAGATAACGGTAGCAAATTGTTTATTTGTTGAGGGAAAATTATCTGGAAAAGAAGTAGTATTATTAAAATCAGGTATAGGAAAAGTAAATGCTGCAATGGCAACAACGATTTTACATGAACGTTTTGCTCCAAATTATGTTATTAATACAGGTTCTGCGGGCGGTTATTCGGATGAGTTAAATATTGGAGATATTGTCATTTCTACTAGTGTCGTTCATCATGATGTAGATGCTACCGCTTTTGATTATGTTTATGGACAAGTTCCAGGGATGCCGGCTAAATATGAAGCTCACTCTGATTTAATTGAAAAAGCTGTACAAGCCACTAAAAAATTAGATGTACAGGGAGTAAAGGGTATGATTGCAACGGGTGATTCATTTATGGATAAACCAGACCGTGTATCTTCTATTCTCGAGCATTTTAATGATGTGATTGCTCTAGAGATGGAAGCTGCAGCAATTGCACAAGTATGCTATCAGTATGATAAGCCATTTGTCATTATGCGGGCGTTATCAGATATCGCTGGTAAAGAATCATCCCTATCTTTTGAGTCATTTCTCGAAAAAGCTGCGAACAATTCTAGTGAGTTAATTATGAGAATGATTGAGAATATGCGCTAAGTATCCAAAAATTACCTCCCTCCGACTTTTTATTTCATGTTATGATTTTAAATTGGGAGGGACTTTTAATGAAATCTATGAAATATATCAAATCTAAAATAAGAGATTATGAGCGTTTTATTGTTACATTATTAATTATTAGTATTTATTTATATTTAGGCGCAATTAACGATATATATGTCCATCCTTCAAGTGATGGAGAATTCCTTTTAATACTATCTTTCAGTTCTGTTGTTTTATCACTTATTTTTGCTAAGTGTAATTATAAATTAAAGAAAAGATTAGAAAAATGAGCGTTTATGTCTAGAGTAACGCTCATTTTTCTTATGATGATATTAACTTTTTAAGTAAAACCACGGCGTTCATTTCTAAAATATTCATGAAAAACTTTCATTAATGCTCGTTTTTCAATTCGAGAAACATAGCTTCTAGATATATCCAATTTTTTTGCAATTTCTCTCTGTGTTTTTTCTTTATAACCATTTAACCCGAAGCGATAGATAATGACTTCTTTTTCCCTTTGATCAAGGACACTAAAGTACTTTTCAATTCGATCAATTTCCATATTAAGTTGAATATACTCAATGATATCTTCGTTTTCCGCTTCTAGAATATCAATAAGACTTATTTCATTGCCTTCTTTATCCTGACCGATCGGATCATGCATTGATACATCCTTGCTCACTTTTTTTAAAGCTCTCAGGTGCATGAGAATTTCATTTTCAATACATCTTGCAGCATACGTAGCTAACTTTGTTCCTTTTTTTGCTGAAAAACTTTCCACCCCTTTAATTAAACCAATTGTACCAATTGAGATTAAATCCTCAGTTTCTTCTCCAGTGTTATCGAATTTTTTTACGATATGGGCGACAAGACGTAGGTTATGTTCAATAAGTTTGTTTCGGGCTTCATGACTTCCTTTTTCCATTTCATTTAGGTACTTTGCTTCTTCTTTGGGGGATAAGGGTTGGGGAAACGCTTGATTTTTCACGTAAGATACAAAGAATAATGCTTCTTTAATAAGTATTGCAAGGGCACTCAAAATACCTGACAAACAGATACACCTCCTGATCATCGTTAGGCAATAGCCTATATATCATTCTTATGAGGCTAACTCAGGTATTGTGTCTGTCCAATAAAAAAATATAATTGAAAAGATATTAATCATAATTTTTTGAAGCTGGAACATAATCAAAAAATCATTTCTAAAGCCGACTACTGTACTGCTATAGCAGAGGAAATACATGTAGACTTCTATGTCATTTAGCAATCGCAATGGTCTCTATAAAAGAAAGTACAAAAAGATGACGGCGTTTAATTTTGAAGTTAAAATCGAAATGAGGTTAGAATACATAATTTTAACCTTGCATAAAAAAACCCCTCCATTTTTTATTAAAAATGATAGGGATTTTAAAACTTAATGGGTATATTATTAGTAGCTTACTTTTAAGAAATCAATTTTATGTTCTAACTTCCTTTTCCGTATTTCATCTTCAATCAGAGCAAGAAAATCAGGGCTTAAATTTAATTCATTTGCTTTAAAGTAGGATTCAATTAGTAATTCATCTGACAAATGTTCCATGAGGATAGCCCTCCCTAAATAGTTTTATCCTTTTTATTTTAAAAGCAAATACATGCAATAATGCGACATAATCTTTAGTAATATACTTTTTAACTATATTAAAAGTTACTTAATAATTTACCATGAATTTCATTGCACTACAAGGCGCAAGTTATCTACAACGACCTGTAGATAAGCTGTGAGTAATGAAGAAACTTTAGCATTTAAAGTTGATATTGTAGTGTGGATATTGTGAATAAGGTTATCCACATATCGAAAAATGATAAAATTTGTCGAACGGTTTTGTCATTTTTAACTGTTAAATTACATCTTTCTCAATTACTTCTGCTAAGCAAGAATTCTATCCTTTTCTTTATTATAACAATTTCCCTATGATAGGCTAGACTTATAATGTATAATTACCCTTACTGGAGTAATTAAAACATCACGTTCAGTAACTAAGAATTTAGTATGATAGGTTGGAGTGGGAAGCTTGTTAAATAAATTTTTGCCAAATGAGCATGTTAAAACTATTTATGATATTAAACCAGAGTATTTAAAAGAAAAAGGAATAAAAGGTATTATTACTGATTTAGATAATACGTTAGTTCCATGGGATGTGGAGAATGCAACACCGCAAGTAATGGAATGGTTTCAATCCATGGAAAAACAGGGTATTTCTATTATGATCATTTCAAATAATAAACTAAATAGGGTTAAAATTTTTTCAGAACCATTAGGTACACCATATGTTTTCAGTGCAAAAAAACCGTTAAGACGTTCATTTAATAAAGCTGCAAAAGAAATGGGCTTAAAAAAAGAAGAAGTTGTTGTCATAGGTGATCAACTACTTACTGATGTGCTCGGGGGAAATTTAGCCGGATTCTATACTATTTTAGTTGTGCCTATTGTCCAGACAGATGCTAAAATAACAAGAGTGAATCGAGCTATAGAAAGAAAAATCCTTAATTATTTTCGAAAAAAGGGTAAATTAACATGGGAGGATTGAGTATGGAAGAATTATATTGTCAAGGGTGCGGGGCCCTTATTCAATCAGAGGATAAAGAAAAACCCGGTTATACTCCAAAGTCATCATTAAAACGTGAACACATTTTATGTCAACGTTGTTTTCGTCTAAAACATTATAATGACATCCAAGATGTTTCAATAACGGATGATGATTTTCTGAAAATGGTTAGTAATATACGTAATAGAAATGGATTAATTGTTCATGTTATCGATGTTTTTGATGTGAATGGAAGCTTAATTAAAAGTCTTCCAAGAATAATCGGAGATAATCCAATCATATTGGTTGGAAATAAAGTTGATCTTTTACCTAAATCTGCCAACAAACATCAACTGACTAATTGGTTAAGAACCATGGCAAATGATGCTGCTCTAAAAGTAAAAGATGTATTTCTCATTTCTTCTACAAAAGGACATGGATTGGACGATTTAACTCAACAAATAGAAAAGCTTCGAAACGGGCAGGATGTATATATTGTTGGTACGACAAATGTAGGGAAGTCTACTTTTATTAATCGCCTTATTAACCAATCCGTTGGGGAGAAAGATGTTATTACAACTTCCTATTTTCCTGGAACAACTTTAGGCTTTATCGAAATACCTTTGGACGATACAACATCAATGATTGATACACCTGGAATTGTTAATGATGATCAAATGGCTCATTATGTATCAAAACACGATTTGAAGATAATTACGCCTAATAAAGAAGTAAAACCAAGGGGATATCAGTTGAATGAAAAACAAACATTGTTTTTTGGTGGCTTGGCACGGTTAGATTTTCTTAGAGGAGAGAAACAATCATTTGTCTGCTATTTTTCAAATCGACTTTCAATTCATCGTACAAAAATGGAGAAAGCGGATGAACTTTATGAAAAACATCTTGGAGATTTATTATCTCCTCCGGACGATAAAACACTAGAGTTGTTACCTGAGTTTACTTCAAGCACATTTCGTATACAAAATGAACAAACAGATATTGTTTTTCCAGGTCTAGGCTGGGTTAGTGTGAAAGGTGAAGATGTTACAGTGGTTGCTCATAGTCCAAAAGGGGTTGCCGTCTCTCTCAGGAAATCCTTGTTATAGAGGAGGGATAAAATGAACTATCGGTTAGGTGTTATAGGTTATCCTGTCAAACATTCATTATCTCCATGGATTCATAACCGATTATTAAATATTGCTGATCTAGAAGGAAAATATAATGTTATAGAAATAAATCCTGATCATTTTTCAATGCAACTTTTAGAATTAAAGAATAAGAAAATAAATGGTTTTAATGTAACGGTACCGTATAAAGAGAAAATTATTCCGTATTTAGATGAAATAGATGATGAGGCAAGGGTAATGGGTGCTGTTAACACAGTACTTCAGAAAAATAATAAATGGATTGGTTTTAATACAGATGGCAAAGGTTATCTCAGGTCTTTAGAAAATAAATTTCCAGGAATTCTGAAGAATAAAATGAAATCTATTTTAATTATAGGTGCTGGCGGTGCATCCAGAGGAATTTATTATGCACTAAATTCAGCTGGTTTTAAACGAATTGATATTGCTAATCGAACATTAAAAAATGCTGAATCAGTTGTAAAAGTAAAGAATAATCAAACGAAATCATCGTTTCTCTCCATTAAAGAGGCGGAATCAACACTTGATAAGTATGAAATTATTATTCAAACAACTTCTGTAGGAATGAAACCAAGAGAACATGAAACGATTATGAAGTTGGATCAATTAAAACCTGGTACAATCGTTAGTGATATTGTTTATCAGCCAATAATGACTTCTTTCTTACAAGAAGCTAAAGAAAGGAAAGCCTCTATCCATTTGGGGCATTCGATGTTGCTTTATCAAGCCCAATACGCATTTGAAATTTGGACGAAAAAGTTAGTTCCAGTTGACAACCTGAATAAAAAATTACAAGCTATATTGGAGGCGAAATAAAATGTTAACAGGAAAACAAAAACGATATTTACGTTCATTAGCCCATCATGAAAAAGCTATTTTTCAAGTAGGTAAAAGTGGAGTAACTGAGAATATGTTAGAACAATTAAAAGATGCACTTGAAAAAAGAGAATTGATTAAAGTAAGTATTTTACAAAATTGTATGGAAGATAAAGATGATGTAGCTGAGCAGTTGAAGAAAGGAACAGGAGCAGAAATTGTTCAAATTATTGGCTCCAATATTGTTCTTTATAAGGAATCTGCAGAAAATAAACAGATTGATTTACCATAAGTGAGGAGAACATGATGCAACGTATCGGTATTTTAGGTGGAACGTTTAATCCGCCACACTTAGGTCATTTAATTATAGCAGAATATGTGCGTGAGGAACTCGGTTTAGAAGAAGTATGGTTTATACCAACGTATGAGCCTCCTCATAAACAGAATGCAAAAATAGGTGTGAATCAACGAGTAGCAATGCTTGAGCGAGCGATTAAAAATCATTCATCTTTTAAATTGAATAACATAGAAATTAATCGCTTTGGAAAGTCATATACTATTGATACGATATTAAAATTAAAACAAAAAAATTCCAATCACAAATATTATTTCATTATTGGTGGAGATATGGTCGAATATTTACCGCATTGGAAACAAATTGATGACTTAATCCATTATCTTACATTTGTAGGTGTTAAACGAGCGGGGTATTCGCTTGAAAGCCCTTATCCAATTACTAAAGTTGATGTGCCATTAATTGATATTTCTTCGACGATGGTTCGAAATCGTGTGAATGATGGAAAGTCCATAAAGTATTTAGTACCTGAATCTGTTTATTCATATATTAAGGAGTATCGATTATATGAAAGCGAGTAGTGCAATAAAAATTGTTGAACAACATTTAACAAAAGAAAGATTTGAACATACTTTAAGAGTCAGGGATACAGCATTAGAGCTGGCCCGGCTGTATCAAGAGGATGAGGAAACAGTGGAACTTGCTGCAATATTCCATGATTATGCGAAATATCGTCCTTTAGATGAAATGAAACGATGGATTAATAATAGTTATTTACCAAAGGATTTACTCGATTATCATCATGAGTTATGGCATGGACCTGTTGGGGCGTTACTTATTGAAAGAGAACATGGGATTACCGATTCCAATATTAAAAGTGCTATACACTGTCATACAACGGGAAAAGCAAATATGAATAAAGTAGATATGATTCTTTTTGTAGCTGATTATATAGAACCTGGAAGGAATTTTGCTGGATTAGAAGAAGTTAGAGAGCAAGCAAAACATGATTTAGTTAAATCCGCTTGGCTGGTGTCACGAAATACGATAAATCACCTAATGAGTAAAAATAACACCATTTATCCAGATTCCTTTTATGCATACAATGATTTAAGCAGAAAAGTAAATGGAGGGATTCAGTAGATGGAAAATGCAAAATTAAACTTACAAATTGCAGCTGAAGCATGTGATGATAAACGAGCGAAAGATGTAGTTGCTTTGGAAATGGGCGATCTTTCAATGGTTGCTGATTACTTTCTGATATGCCACGGTAATAATGAAAGACAAGTACAAGCCATTGCTCGCGGTATTAAAGAAACGATGGATGAGAAGGATATTGATATCGATCGGATTGAAGGATATGAACAAGGAAGATGGGTTTTAGTAGACGTTGGTGACGTTGTTTGTCATGTGTTTCATCAAGAAGAACGGAATTATTATAATTTAGAACGTCTTTGGGGCGATGCAGACCGTATTACATTCAAATTTGATTCAGAAGAAGGGTAATCGATATGACTTATCAACAGATGGCTTATGTATATGATCAATTTATGGCTGATGCTCCTTATGATAAATGGGTTACTTTTGCAGAAGAAATGTTTCTTAAATCAAGCTTTAATGTTAAAGATATTGTTGATTTAGGATGTGGGACAGGGGAAATAACAATAAAGTTAGCTAAAAAAGGATACAATTTAACAGGAATTGACAATTCTCCTGAAATGTTAGCTATTGCAGAACAAAAAGCAAGTAATAAACAATTGCATATAGACTGGTTTAAGCAAGATTTACGATCATTAGAAGGATTTAAAAACTTAGATGTGGCAGTCAGTTTTTGTGATGTTTTGAACTACATAACTTCTCGAGCCGAGGTAAAGCAAGTCTTTCAAAATGTAGCTAATTTACTTCGTGAAGGTGGACTGTTTTTATTTGATGTACATTCACTCTATCATGTAGAAAATAATATGATAAATCAAACATTTGCAGATGTTACTGATGATCAATCTTATATTTGGTTTTGTGAAGCAGGAGAAGAAAACGGAGAAATGTACCATGATTTAACATTTTTCTTAAAAAATGAAAAGTACTATGAAAGATTTGATGAATCACATTTCCAAAAAACTTTATCAATTGATGAATATGAAAATTATCTTAAAGCAGCTGGGTTTCAGATTAATGGAGTATATCATGACTTTTCCATTCAAAATGATAGAAGGCATCAGGAGTCAGAAAGAGTTTTCTTTTTTGCAGAAAAAAGATCGGGGTAAAGCAATCTTCCTGATTTTTATTTACGTTAAAGAAGGATTTTGTAAATTTATGTCGAATATATTAATATGCATATTTACCTCTTTTCCCTCGAATGACATCATTTCAAAAAGGAAGTGTCTCCATGGTCGAATGGCTTAAGAAGAGCTCATTTTTTATTGGAATTGGTATTTTTATCGTTGTTTTTTTATTTTTAACGAGAGAAAAAGAAGAAATACATCAGGCTAATCTAACTCCTGTTACAACAACAAGTAATAACAGTAATACGGAAGAAATCCAGGATGAAGGGGAGGTTCTTGTAGATATTAAAGGAGAAGTAAATGAGCCTGGTGTTTATGAACTTAACTCCGGAGCTAGAGTAAAAGATGTTGTAGAGCTTGCTTCCGGCTTTACGGAAAAAGCGGATGAATCTCTAATAAACCTTGCTCAAAGAGTACATGATGAGATGATTATAATTGTACCAGGGGAGGGTGAAATAGAGGTTATTAGAAATGGGGAGACAAGCTCAGCAGATAGTAGTATTGAAAAAGTTAGAATTAATTATGCTACACAAGAAGAAGTAGAAACTTTATCCGGGATTGGCCCATCCAAAGCAGCAACTATTATTCAATATCGTGAAGAAAATGGATTGTTTCAGACGGTCGATGATCTATTAGAAGTATCAGGCATTGGAGAGAAAACACTTGAAAATATTAGAGATGAAATACAGATACCTTAAAAACTAATCTATCTATCTATTTATGATTGAGAACTCACATTAAAATTTTAAAAGGTGGATAAGCAATGAAACGAATACCCTGGGATCAATATTTTATGGCTCAAAGTCATTTATTGGCGTTAAGAAGTACATGTACTAGATTAATGGTAGGAGCAACGATTGTTAGAGATAAGCGCATTATTGCGGGAGGTTATAATGGCAGTGTATCAGGCAGTGTACATTGTATTGATGAAGGTTGTTATGTAATTGACGGGCATTGTGTTCGAACTGTACATGCTGAGGCAAATGCGCTTCTCCAATGTGCTAAATTTGGTGCTCCTACTGAAAATGCGGATATCTATATCACACATTTTCCTTGTTTGCAATGTACGAAGCAACTTATCCAAAGCGGTATTAAAAATGTTTTTTATGCAGAGGATTATCGAAACCATCCATATGCTATTCAATTATTTGAAGAAGCAGGTGTAAAAACAAAGAAAGTTGAATTGGATTACTTAATGGTCGATACGCTTTATCAAGAAAAAAGAACCTATGTCAAGTCATTGTTAAATAAACTAGCCGAAAAGCAAATGGAACATAAAGAACTTGAAAAGTTAAAATTGCAGGCTGAAGAGTTATTTTAAGATGGCTTTTGCTTGGAGTGATTTACCATTAAAGGATATTGGCATATTGTTGCTCTATCAGTTGGGGTATGTATTTTATATACATATTTCGATTATAACTTATTATTTTTAGGTTGGCTCCTATGGTTAATGTTCTTATATAAATTTAAACGGTTGGGGAAAGTGCCATTTTTGTTTTCCTTAACCTTTTTCTTCTTTTTTTCTTTCTATATTCCCTCCCTTGATGAAGTGAGTAAATCTGTCAGCTTTGAACATCCCTCTAATAATGAAGCTATTACAGTTACGGGACGTATTTCCACTCCAGTTGAACAAACAAGTAAAAAAATAGAATTTCATTTTCAACCTGAAAATTCCAATCAAACATTTCTCGCACTTTATTTCCCAGACACTAATAAGCAAGACACTGAATATGCTTTGGAACAATTAAAAATCGGTTCAACATGTCGAATTATAGGTAACATTTCTTTACCAGAAGAAAGTCGAAATCCTGGCCAATTTGATTATCAGAGTTACTTAAAAACAAAGGGGGTTTCATATCAAGTTATTATAAGCTCTCTAGAAAATGTACATTGTGAGGGAACCTCCTTCCTACATAGAATATATAAGTTGCGTCAAATGATTCAAGATTATATTTTTATTAGTTACAGTGATGAGACAGCCGCCTGGATGACCGCTTTAGTTTTAGGTGATGACTCTTTTATAAAAGAGGAAACGATAGAATTATTTAGAAATTGGGGATTATCACATTTACTGGCAATTTCTGGTCTACATGTCGGATTAATTGTTGGTTTGCTTTATTTTATATTATTCAAAATAGGTTTGATGACCAAAGAAAAAGCACAATGGATAATGTTGCTTTTTTTGCCCATATATGCTCTGTTAGCCGGAGGAGAGCCATCTGTATGGAGAGCGAGCATGATGGTTTTTCTTTTTATCGTTTTATCGAAATGGAAATTAAGTATAAGTGTAACAGATGTTATTAGTATTGTTTTCCTTCTGTTAATATTATTTGACCCCATGATCATTTATCATGTTGGCTTCCAATTCTCGTTTATAGTTACATTTAGTCTTATCTTGTCTGGAAAGTGGTTAATGCAAACATCCTCTTTATTTTTTCAAATGTTAAAAATTAGTTTTGTTTCTCAAATGGTTATTATACCACTGCAGTTTATTTATTTTTCGATGGTACAACCGCTATCCATTATTTTAAACGTTATAATAGTACCTTATTTTTCGCTTTTTGTTATTCCGGGAATGTTTTTGATGATGTTGCTTTCGCCACTCCCATTTTTGCCATTTTTATTTGATAAATTATTTCATCTTACACAATCCATTTTTATTCAGTTTATAGAACGTATTGATAATGTTGTAAATTACACTTGGATGATGGGGACTTTTCCAATCGTATTAGCCATTCTGTTTTATGTTAGTTTTGTTTTATTCATGATGAGTGTCATGCGAAATACATTAAAAATTGCATTTAAATATGGTGTACTATTGACTATTATAATAACAATTGTTGTTTTGCGTCCTTATTTTTCACCATATGGATCGGTTACCATGCTTGATGTCGGACAAGGAGATGCTTTTATTATTGAATATCCATACCGGAAAGGTGTTGTGATGATTGATGCAGGTGCAACTTTTTCTTTTTATGAACAGGAAGTTTCGGATAAGGTATTTAAACAAATTTTAAAACCTTATTTAGAATCAAGAGGGATACGAAAGATTGATGCTATTTTTTTAAGTCATGAAGATTTGGATCATATGGGAAGTGTTGATTTTCTTGTCAGTGAATTCGATGTTTCAGAAATTATAATTAGTCAGTATTATGAATTGCCCGAAGAAATAGAACGACAATGGAAAGCGGATGGTACGAATCTAAAAAGAGTGAAGCAAAATGAAAAAATCAATATCAAAGACAATACTTATCACGTTTTATCTCCTGGAAAAGATAATGGCACCGATAATGAAAACTCAATGGTGCTTACTACGAATATCGGGGGAAAATCGTGGCTTTTCACAGGTGATATAGGCGTAGAGACGGAGAAGGAAATAATAAAAACATATCCAGATTTATTGATTGATGTATTAAAGGCGGGTCATCATGGAAGTAAAACATCGAGTGATGAAGCATTTATTCAGCATATCAAACCGATGTATGCACTTATTTCGGTAGGTGAACATAATTCATATGGTCATCCATCACCAGAAGTTATTGAAACTCTTGAAGAAGCAGGAGTTAATATTTTGAGGACAGATCAACATGGAGCGATTATATATCGATTTAGAGAAGAAATGGGAACATTTTTTAAATATTTACCATAGGATAGAATAAAGATCACCCTCCCAACAAATAACAAAAGAGACTGTCACGAGCAGTCTCTTTTGGTTATACTTTCATATATGTAGCAGCTGAAAAATTTGGATAATATTTACGAACCAACGACGCTAATAACAACTCCGATAGCAAAAATGAGTACAAAAAATACGAAAGAAAATGTAAATCCTTTAATGGAATCAACAACATCATTGTTTTTTGGTTGTGGATCTTTTTCAAATTCGTTCATAATTACCCCTCCTATATCACTT
>Ga0079226_10000965_pt1 | contig 21562 bp, 15 predicted proteins | sample Poulit2014_FD_76345 | JGI IMG/M metagenome (GOLD analysis project Ga0079226, IMG submission 76345) | Agricultural soil microbial communities from Georgia to study Nitrogen management - Poultry litter 2014 | ecosystem: Environmental > Terrestrial > Soil > Agricultural land | place: USA: Georgia... | reverse complement strand
TTCAGATTAACTGGTACTTAAACTCTCGGCCACTTAAATGTCTCAACTGGCGATCACCCATTGAAGTCTTTATGCGAAAAATGCTTCGATGAAGTGTTCAATTTATTTATTGCAATCTGCCAAATAGAAACTTGGTATTTGGCTATTAATTTAGACAAAAAAGCATCAACCGCATAATGCAGTTAATGCTTTTCACACTCAACGCCGAAATGCTGCTCGATAACCTTCAACATAATCAATTATTTCATGTAACTTTCCATGAAATAATTGATTGAGTTTTTTAAACAATTTTAACGGAAAGAAGTGAAAATGATTAAATCGGTCTGCTTTTCCTTTTTGAAATCCTAGTTCATAATCATCCCGCACATCGCGAGTGGAATTCTCGTAATGATATTCATATTCGCCATCATAGTAATTCCCATAATCACCATTTTCGTAATGCTTTTTAACGTAGTCATGTAACCGTGAATTCATCTTTTTCTCTCCCATCTCTAAATTATTTTAAATAATAATTCATTACTGAATCTTTTGCAATAGCCGGCGAACATCCATCGCAATCATCCGCTCTTCGTCAGTTGGAATTACAAACACCTGAATACTTGAATTATCACCGGAAATTAACCGTTTTTCGCCCCGAACATCATTCCGTTCATGATCAACCGTTAATCCTAGATAGTTGAAATGCTCCAAAATCCGTTCGCGAATTTCAATCGCATTTTCACCAATTCCAGCAGTAAAAGTAATGGCATCAACGCCTTGCAATTCGGCAATATATTGTCCAATATATCGAATCACACTGTTGACATACAGTTCAATTGCCAACCGCGCCCGTTGATTGCCATCTGCTGCGGCCTGTTCAACATCGCGCATGTCAGCCGAAATACCTGAAACGCCCTTGAATCCAGATTTTTTATTCAAGATGTAGATCATTTCATCAATATTATTAATATGTAACTTCTTCATGATGTATGAAACAAGTGAAACATCAACATCGCCCGAACGGGTTGCCATCTGCACTCCTGAAAGTGGCGTGAAGCCCATTGAAATATCATATGACTTTCCGTTTTGTATTGCGCAAATTGACGAACCAGCCCCCAAATGACATGAAATCATCGTTAATTCATCAAGCGGCTTATTCATCATCGCTGCAGTCTGCATTGCGATATATTGGTGACTGATTCCGTGCGCTCCATATCGGCGAACATGATATTTCGAATACCATTCGTACGGAACACTATACATAAAATTCCTTTCCGGCACGGTATGATGAAATGACGTATCAAACGCTGCCACGCCCATTGCATGCGGCAACAGCTTCTTGCAAATTTTAATTCCAGTCAAATTTGCTGGATTGTGCAACGGTGCTAGTTCGGATAACTCATCGATCTTATTCATCACATCTTCAGTGACTACAACAGACCGATCAAAGTATTCGCCCCCTGCAACCACGCGATGTCCGACAGCCTGAATCTCATCTAAATTTGAAATAATTCCTAGCTTAATCAATTGATCGAAAATAAATTGCAACGCAGTCGTATGATTAGGAATAGCGGTAGCAAATTTCGCAGCTTGCTCCCCATACTTGATCTTAATTGGTGATTCTTGCTGACTAATCCGTTCAACTAACCCTTGCGCAATGACCGCTTCCCCTCGGTCATCGAAAAGTTTAAACTTCAAACTCGAACTCCCACAGTTGATTACTAAAATTTTATTCATAAAAAATACCTCCTTTGTAATTTAATTTTATGCTGTAATGGAGGCGGTTTCAATATGAATTCAAAATAAAGAATTATAATTATGGTTATAGAAATTAGAAATCTTTGGTTAATTATAACTGTGTTTATAGTTTTCATGAATACAAAAAAGAACTATCCCTATTAGATTCATTGATAAGTCAATAATCTATAAAACAGCATTAAAATGATACGTTTGAATTGACAATTCTCACAAAAAAATCAGGCAATTCACTCATGCCTGACTTCGTTTTATTTATAATCTAAATCCATGCTTATCAATATCTTCCTTAGCAGCTTCCAATAAGTCCAAATTTGTTAGTAAATTATCACTTTCTTTTAGATAATTTACGTTCACTTCATACTGCTTTTCAGAAATATTAAAATCCCTTGCCATTCGGTAAATTCCAACCGGACATAGAAAGGCTGGGGTATTACATGCCTCCACACTTAATGATGGAATTGAGTCATCGAAAAGTGGCTCTTTTACCTTTACCCCAAATAATTTTTCGACAACCTCATTTGAAAGCTGAATAAAATATGGTACCCGCACTACCTTATACCCATAGCTTTCATAAAGTTCTTGATTAGTCATATCTCTTTGTAAATCACTCGGTTTCTGATAATGTGGCAATCCATCAAATTCAACAATCAACTTTAATTGTTCACTTCGATAATCTGGGCGACTTAAGCTTTTCTTTCCATCTTTTTTTACTAATCCCGTTGTTTTATCATGAACCCAATCGTCTGTATCGGGAAAAATTACACTTAAATACTCATCTAATCCCGTTCGTGGAATACCAGTAGCTTTATCGATTCCCGCTCTTTCGGCAATTTCACTTGTTTCACGGATAAATCCCCATTGTTTTATCATTTCTCTACCATCATTCTTCTTATAATTTTCTAAACGATTCCACATGTTGGAAGAACTATTTTCTCCTTCCATAACTACGTTAAAATCATTATCATAGATAACGCTGTAGCTACCATCTGATAAAAAGCGCGTGAATTTAAGAAATACCTCATCTTTAGCAACCAAAATTTCAACGTAATCTAAGCCTTCATCTTCAATCCTTTTAGGAACATATAAATATTCATCAAGATGAAAGTTGGCCTCACTTCCATTTATATAAATTGTTGTTGCGAAAGAGATACTTGATTTAAATTCATAAAGATAATTATCCTTGGGCTTCTTAAATTTTGAAAGCTTATTAATTACATACTGATAAACTTTCTCACTGCCATTATCATTACTTGATGAATAAATATCATTCCATTTCACTTCTTTTAAATCCCTTAATTCACTCACAGAATTATCTAGTTCATATACAAAAGGATTATCTTCATCAATTTGACGGTAAAAATTACCTTCTTTTTTTTAATAAATTAATCCATTATTCTTATTTAGAAATGTAAATTTCTTTGAATTGTAAGAGCTACCAAAAAAGCCACCATCTAAATAAATTATGTCTTTATCTTCCAAAATTTTCACCCTTAACTTATTTTTTCCCAGCAAACGAAGAAGCAATTAACGCTATTCCAAAAGTAATTAAAAACGCTGGATCACCAAGATTGACAACAAAGCAAAAGAGACCAATGGCTGCCAGTACGAAAATTCCAATCACTTTAAAAGTTTGCCAAACATCTGCCCTTGACTCTATTTCATGTTCTTCAGCTTCAATCTTGCGTCTTGTTTCTTCATCTTCATTTAAAGGAACCTTCCTCTTATCCACTAATTCACTCTCCCAAACCAATTTTCAATATTAATAATTAATGCCCATCAATAATTCGTTTAACTTCTTCAAGATAATCATCTGTATATTCTGGAACAAGTAAATCCCCTTCAATTGCGTCTAACATTACTTGTTCCTTTTCTTTAAGTCGTTCATAAATGGCATGATCAACAAATCCTGATTCCGCTGCAGTCCCATTTGTCATCAAATAATAATACCTTGTATATTGATCATCCGGTAATCCCAAACGGTGAATTCGATCACGTGATTGCAACATAAAGGTTAAGTTGAAATTATATTCAAAGTAAATTGCGTCATGAACAGTTTGATGCAATGAAATTGATTCTCCTAAAGTATTTGGATTTGAAATTAAGACTTGAACATCTCCATTTCTAAATTCATCGATCATTCCCTCACGATCACTTTTAGGAGTTGCACCATAAACTAGAGTTGATTTAATTCCTTCATCAGATAAAGCATCTTGAATTTTATGCATTGTATCGACAAACATTGCCCAAATTAAGACCTTTTTTCCTTGAGAAACCAACTTTTTCGTAAGTTCAATTCCTTTAATAAATTTTGGTGCTTGAATTTGTTCCAAAGGTAAATCATTATATTGGTTACTTTCGCTTTGTGACTCTTGCTCAATTTTTGCCTTGTTAGAATCCCATTCTCTTGACTCACCCTCAATTAATCCTAAATCACTATAATTAATATTTTTTCTAAGTAATGAAGGATTAGTTGAAGCTTGAATCAAGCGAATATAACGAGCCAATGCACTTTGTTCAACTTCGTGAATTCTTTCAGCAAGTTCTAACTGAGGTTCAGATGGATCTACTTCAATTAGATGGTCCGCTTCAGCTGGTGGGACATTAAGGTCTTTCTTGGTTGTTCTCCAGAAAAATGGTCCTAATTTTTGATTAACTTCATCCGGATCAGCATTATCAAGTTCATTTACATCCCAACCAAAAAATTTTGAATATTCATCCGGATACATTATATGTAAGAAATTATATATATCCTTATAGCCGTTAGGAATCGGAGTTCCTGTTAATACATAACGATAGCGTGGAGCTTTATTTAAGCTTAATGCTGCCTTAGCCCGTTTACTTGTAGTTCCTTTAATTCGATGGACTTCATCAAATACAATCATCGTTTTGTCATCAATTAACTCATTAATCACTTCTAATTTGCTTGAAAGTGATTCAAAATTAATAACAATTACATTTTTCTTTGGCCAATCAAGCTTGATATTGCTTTGATTCTTATAACGGTCATCCTTTAAGTCCATGAAATTCAATTGCCGTTTTTCTCCAAAAACCGCAACAAATTCTTTTCTCCACGCCTCAAAAGCGTTTAACGGACAGACTACTAAAAGGCGATCAACCTCATTAATTTTTGGACTTGATAAGTACGCAAATGCTCCATACATCATTGCTGTTTTCCCAGCTCCTGGAACTGAAAAATTTGCAGCCCGCTTCATTTTAGTTAAGAAAAAACTAGCTCTTTCCTGTTCTTTCTTTAAGGGACGTGATACCTCTTGACTAACGACTTTACAAAAATCCGCTAACTCTTTATCCCATCGATGATCAGCATCTTTAATTGTTAAGCCCGCATCGCTTTGCTCTTTAATGTAATATTTACTTTGCTTAATAAATTCCTGGTATTTTTGACTTAACTTAACAGTCGGAAGTCCTTTTTTATCAAGACGTTTATTTAAACTATTAATTAATTTTTCAATTTGAACATACGTGACCTCATCGTTAAAAATCATCTGTTCTTGATCTTTAAAATATGGGTTAAAGACCTTTAGTTTTCGTTGTGCAACTGAAGACTGTAAAGTTTGATTTTCATCATCAACTAATTGAAAATTGCCATTTTGATTCTTAATAATTTCAGGTTGATTACGCATTCTTATACTCCTCAAAAAGATCTTCACTGGTAATTAAAATTTCACGCATTTGATTCCGCAATGCTTCTTTTTGGTCATCGCTTAATTGTTCAAACCGCATTGTTCCCCGTAAGCCTCCCTGAGATTTCACGTCTTTAAGTTTCTTGGCAATTTTTGAAATATCTTTGATAAAGGAATCAATATTTTCATCCTTCTTAGCATTATCAAGGTATTCGTCATAAATATCGTTAAATTCTTCAAACGAATCCTTTGAATCGGTAATTGCTTTACTTAACGAAGCTGCTCCCGTAATTTCATGCTCTAATAAATCATCTTGAATATCTTCAACGATGTCTTCAACTTCACTATTAAATTCATTGTTTTCCTTTTTCTTGATGATGTTCTTCTTATAGTCACGTCCTTCATAGGCCATCGTTCCACCGGCACCTTGACCAATTCTTGACAGTACCCATACAAAGAACGTTAATTTAGTTTCATTTTTATTAACCTCTGAATCTTCACTTTTACCAAAAGTTGTTCTCAAGGTTTTAGTCATTTCATAAAATACTGAATACGTTCCGATTTCTTTAATCAAATAATATGCATCCTGTGGTACACCAATGAACTCTAAGAACTCGCGCATCAAAACAACTGCATTAAAATTATCTTTCACTTCTTGTTTCTTCATATTAGCTTTTTCAGCATAATCATTAAGTGTAAATAAATTTTCGTCAGCTGTTGTTCGGTAAATATCAACGGCTTTATCTAACGGGTCATAGTCTTGCCGCTCTTCAACACCCATTTGAATCGCTAATTCAAGACTCTTAATTCGTTGACGATCAACCTTCTTATCATATGAGAATGGTAAAATAACAGCTTCAAAATAGCCACTCTTACCACTTTCATTTTGTAATTCTCTTAATGCCGTAAACCGCCGATTACCATCAATGATCCGACCATCGTCCAACACATATCCAAAAACCTTTTGACCATCTTTTTCGATATCTTTCTTTGTTCGATTAAGCTTTGACGAATTATCTTTGCGAATTAATTTTGCAATTTGGTCATTATATTCTGGATTAACACTGTCCGATACTGGTTCGAGATCAATTCGTTCTTTCTCCATTTCAGATGCAATTCGTCCATTTTCATCATTGTAGTATAGATACTTCAATGGAATCTGATATACATCCAATAATGAAGAATTAAGCTCTTCAACCTTAATTGGAAGTTTTGGTTTTGCTCCCGTCTTTTTAAACTCACCGTCTTCTACTAATTTTGTAAGTGAAATGCTCATATTTACTCTTTATTCCTCTCCGTCTTGAATTCTTCTTAACTTTTCTTGGACTTCTTGATCACTGGTTGCCATCATATAGTAAATTCCACTTTCGTTTAATTGTTCAAAATACTTTTCTTGAATTTTAACGATTTGATTATCACTTTCACGCCGATTCTCGGCTTTAGTTTCAACCATTAGATATTTAGGGTCTTCTCCATCTTTTTCAATTTTAAAGATAAAATCTGGTGTAGTTGTCCCATGATCATATCGTGGAATTTTAATTGCTTTTTTCGGTAATTTTCCGTAAACCGTAATCTTTTGATTATCATAGTTATGTTCTAAAATCTCTAATTCAGGATCTGCACTATCATAACGTAAAGGCGGTCTGTCATATAGATACTTACCATCTTCTTCAGCAGCAATTAAACTATGGTCCCCAATTATACCTGCAGACACCTTATCAACAAAATCATCTTTCTTAAAGTCGTAAACTGATGTTGAGGCATTAAAGTCTAGTGGTTCATAATGATAGAGATCTGCGAAAAAGTTATTAAAGCGCTTATTGAAACTCTTTATTAAATTATTCATTGTATTTTCATTAATATAAACTTTTTCGTTGTTTTTTAATTTCATTCCTTCAATTACATATTTATTAATCACTGATGGTTGAAGTGAAGTTGCACGTGATATCTGTTCCAAGAATTTACCATAATTCATAGTTTCATACTGAAGTGTTTCGTAATCTTCTTTTTGCTCGTTAATTGTTGCTTCACTTTCAACATGAACTTTTTGACGAATATTTTGAATTGGTTGTTTTACATAATTTTTTTCATCTGTAAATGTTGCTTTTGCAAGTACATCAACTTGATCTTCTTGGCTGTGATCGAAAACAATCATTGATCGTCTAACCAACTTCAACCAAATTTCACGTAACTTATTCCAGTTTTCTTTATTCAACTCAACTTCTGTTGGTTGAGGATGTTTCTGCATATCGCGAACTCTATCCAAACTGACTTTCTTTTGTCTAACAATTGGATATAATTCTCCAAGTGCTTCAAATCCCGATATTATTTTGCCATTAATTTCAACTTCATCATTAAAGTTTCCAGAATAATCAATTACATGATGCTCGCCCAAGTCATTTCGTAACTCATCCGCATTAAACTCTGGATCTGTTTTCTGACGATCCTTAACAATCAATTTAATTGTATTTCCATCAAGTTTTTCTTCATTAAGTTGCACATCAACATCACTATTAATTTCGTTAACTAATGTATCTGCAAAGTCCTTTTCATCATATCCAATTAGAAATGATAAACGACTTTCAAATTCATCTTGATGAACCCGATTACCATTTTCATCAACCGGTAACCGAAGCCCGCGTCCAACTTCTTGAATCTTACTATTTTCAGACCCTGATGTTCTTAATTTAGCGATTACAAAAACATTTGGATTGTCCCATCCCTCACGCAACGTCCATTTCGAAAAAAGAAAACGGCGCGTTATCCAATTCCCGTCTTTGTCCTTAAAACTAAGCATTTTTTCTTTGTTTTTAAGAATGTCATCAACTTCAGCTTGAATATCGTCGTCTTGTTTTTTTTGACCATTATCGCCGCTAAAATAGCCAGCATACACCTGTTGATGGTCTGAATTTAAACTTTTAAACGTTGCTTGTAAAAATTCATAATATTCTTGTTCGCGACCATTTACAGCTCGAGAATACTTTTTTAGTAAACCCGTTAATTTTTCATGCAATAGCTTTTCAAAAACCTTAATTAGCCATCCTTTGTCACGACCAGTTCCATCTGCTTTTCGCCGTCCGTAACTATCAATGCTATCAATAAAAAATAGGGATAAAGTTTTAATTTTTGGCGCATCATTTTTACGCAAAAAATTTCGTTCTTCGATTCTAAAATGCTCATCAATTGCTTGCTTAATAATTCTTTCTTGATATGATTCAGTAAATGTCCCTGGAATTAATTTCATCCCTGGTACAACTTCTAAATCGTTTGATAAATTCCCACGATTTTGCGATCCACCAGCATATGTAATCGAGCCTTCAAAATTATCATCTGCTACTGCAAGATTTTCACCAGTTTTAATAAATCTTTCCTTACCTTTTGAATCTTGTAGAGTTAAGCCATTTTTTCCAGTTGATTTTACCTTATATGTGTTTTTAATAATCTCACTAGATAAAGTCGGATAAATAATATCAATTCCCTTTACGAGTCCCTGATTAAAGCTTTCAACCGCATTTAAATTATATTGAGGCTTTCCTTGATAATATTGCTTTTGAGATTTTTTTGTTTTTTGTTCTGGGAAGGTTGCTCCAAAACGAATAATTGATTGTGGATTCATCTTTTGAATTTCTGAATAGCTTTTAGTTTCTTCAGAAAAACGATGCGGTTCATCAATAATTACGATTGGGCGGGTTGCAGCAATCGCCTTAATTGGTGAAGTCTCTCCACCGGCTAAGGTTTGATCATAATCATCACGTTTCATTGAAGTAGAATTGAGCATCCCGGCGTTAATTAAAAGAACTTCAATTTGGTTTGAATTGGCGCGGGAACTTTCAATAAATTCTGTTAATTGTGATGGAAAATTTCTTCTTCCACCTTTTGCTTTAAAATCTCCGTTATTAATAACGTTTAACTGAATATAGGTATTTTCATAAAATTGACTAAAATGTTGCTTAGCATAGTCACTTTCAATGAAATTTTTCGTCCCTTCTTTAATACTTGGAGATGGAACAACAATTACGAATTTAAAAATCCCACGTTTATGTAATTCATACATCATTCGAGTATAAACATATGTTTTTCCTGTTCCGGTTTCCATTTTTATATCAATAAAGTGATCTTCTTCGTATGCATGTTCAATTAATGGATTAGCAAAATTTAAAGAGTCTTGCTTTAAATGATCGATTGCGGGAAAACTTTCATTGATTCGTCTTAAGGCTTCACTTTGATGTTGTAATTCTTCTAAAACAATTTTCATAATTAGTACCTCTTAATCAATTTAACTTTTGAATTTAATTGTAAAAGTCCACGATCAAGTTCTTTCATATCCATTACATTAAATGAATATCCGTATACTACAATTGATTGGAATTTCACTTTATTTGTTCCTAACTGATTTAACTATTCTTTTGTTTGTTCAGAATGCCAATTATTATCAATTAAATATAACCGTGTATCTTTAATTCCAAAAGTTTTATATCCTGCAAAATCATATTCAACTAAGTTATGAGTATTAAAATCATAACCATCTTCCGCTAACCAAGTTGTTAAAATGGTGTCTTCACCACTTGCATTTCCAGATACTCCTAAAGCTGAACTAGAGAAACTTTCTACCATATCAGAGACTAATTCATAATTTTCTGGATCGAAATCATAAATTTTATCAAGAGTTTCTTTTTCTGGAGATACAACCCGATAGTGCTTAAATCCACCATCAAAATCTTCACTTAAATCAGAGTTTTCTTTTTTAATTTTTTGAGCAGCTCGTTTGATACGCTCACGACTAATTTCATCAATGCTCTTATATCCAGCTTCAAACGCTGCCTTACCACCCTTAGTTGGTATCTTCTTTTTATTCTTTTCCACATAGGTTTTTTCGGGTAGTTGAACCATGATAAATTTCCGATTTCCACCATCTTCAGCATTTAATTGCATGACTGCGTCGGCTGTGGTTGCAGAACCAGCAAAAAAATCTAATACTGTAATTTTATTATTTTGGTTACACATTTTAATCAAATATTTAATCAGCGATGTAGGTTTTGGAAAACTAAATAAATTTTTTCCTACTAAACTTTCTAATTCTTTTCTACCGCGTTCATTTGTATCAACACCATTTTCTTTTAAAGATAAAATATCAGAAGGAGTAACTATTCTTTCTTTATCTCTTGCATACCTTGGAGAAAATTTTTTACTTTTTATTATTAATTTTGTATTACTTAACAGTTCTTTTTCGAGTGTTGATTGCTTCCATCTAAATTTTCCTTTTAATTTAAATTCGTTTACATTTACACCACTTTTAACTATTACTGTATTTTTTAAACTAATTTTATCCGAATCAAATGGTTTATAAGTTCCATCTGAGATATTAAAAGTTACTGATTTCTTAGGGAAAGTTAATTCTGACACTTCATTTCCAGCATTATAAATGGGACTATCTCCTCCGACAACTTTTCCGCCATATAACTGGCCTAATTTACCTTTTTTATACACTAAGACGTATTCAAATTTATGACGAATAGTTTTTGAAAGACTTGGGGGATTTTGTGACTTATTCCATAGTAAATTACCAATAAAATTATTTTCTCCTAAAATACTATCCATTAATAATTTCAAATTAGCTAGCTCATTGTCATCAATAGAAATAAAAATAACACCATCGTCTGTCAGCAACTGTTTAGCCAACCATAATCTTGGATACATAAAAGTTAGCCAGGCAGAATGACTTTTACTTCCTTTTAAGGCATCTAATTTTGAAACATCATCTTTTGTCATCCCAAACACTTCTTCAAGTTGCTTGTCAGAATATTCAAATTTATCTGGATATATAAAATCATCATTTCCAGTATTGTACGGTGGATCAATATAAATTGCATCAATTTTATTTGAATAGTTATTTCTTAAATGGCGCAAAACTTCTAGATTATCACCCGTAAAGAACAAGTTTTTACTATTCCTGTTTTCTTCTTTCTGATTATGTTCATTATCTGGAACAATCACAGAAGTAGGTGCATCACCAGCTTGCTTTCGCGCATAATCTTTTCCGATAAAGTTTAGTTGATAACCATCAGAAAATTCTTTTATATTATTTTCCTTTAACGCATTTTTGAATTCATTTAAATTAAAATCGCCATTCTTATTAAAAAATTCTGAAAGATTGCTTCTCAATTCTTCAATAAACGCTGTGTTTGGTTTAACATTTTCATTTTCTTGAAGATGATCCCTAATCACAGCAATCACCTCCATTCAAAATAAAAAATCCGTTTTTAAGCATATAAAATACACTTAAAAACGGATTAAATTGCTTGACAAATAAACGTTGACCTACATAATCAGCGTGTTGTGTTGTGTTGTGTTGTGTTGTGTTGTGTTGTGTTGTGTTGTGTTGTGTTGTGTTGTGTTGTGTTGTGTTGTGTTAAATTTAATGAACACTTTATTCCACTCCTTAACTATAAGTACTTTCATTATTATATAGTAAACTTACTTTTTCAAATCATTACAACTTTATATTTATAAAAATTAAGCTTTCCTCAATCCCATTCTCTCCCCTTATTATACTCAAGTTTTGCCTTCATCACGTCCATTGGATCAACATTCAGCCGGTCGCACATGTAAAATAGATAAATTAACGTATCTGCAATTTCACCTTTTAAATGCGTTTTTTCATCTTCACTTAACTCATCGCCTGTCTTTTTCCATTGAAAAATCTCCAAAATTTCCGCAGCTTCAATGTTTACTGATTTTGCGAGATTTGGCAAAGAATGGGACTCATCCCATCCGCGAGAGTTTCTGAAATCAATAAGTTCCTGCATTAATTTTTGATGATCCATGATAAATTGCCTCTTTCCATTTTCACTCACTTTTATTATACCGTATAAGAAAGCAGCCTTCTCCTCACCGGAAAAGGTTGCTTTTAAACTATCCGTCAAATAAATAGAATTTTAAATCTACAATAGCCCATATAATTTTTAAATCTCATCAAACGTACTTAATTTTCCACGTTTTTTTATTGTCATAAAGATTTTAATTGATACTGTTTCAGTAAGAGCTGCCATAATCAATCTGACAAAGTAACTAGGATCAAATATATTTACAATTATTAAAATTGGGAATTGAAATAAAACAGCAATTAGGGCAAAAGTGACTAAACCACTTTCAATTAAACCAAACATTCTCGAATGCTTGGTATAAATTTCAAGCTCACCTGAGCGATTTACTCTTGTAAATAATCCCAACTTAATCCCCAAATCGTCCGCAAAATCGGTTGCCTCAATATCATTTCCTTTTTGATCATGTGGCCAAAAATAATCACACTCATCAAAGTAAAGCACATCCGAGTCATTTTCCTTAAGTTCCTTGCATACTGCTTCGGTTAACGCATTTAACCGTTCTTCCGTTAATTTTTCTTTCACTAAAATTCAACCTCCAATGGCATGTGATCGCTTAATCCAGCCCAATCATCAAATTTTCCAATTTCAAACTTCTTTACCTCAGCTGGATCACAGTAACAGTAATCAATATAAAATGGGCGATCATTATGCCGATACATATAAAAAGTGGCTTGCGTTTCTTTACCTTGCTGTTCACGATTTAGTTCATGATAAACCGACTTCAAACCTGCATCTTCGAACTCTTTATTAAGCACCGTTTGAGTGCGATTTCCGTGTTCCTTATTCCAAATCACATTACTATTAAAGTCGCCAATTACCACCGGTTTCTCCTTTAAATAATCGCGATAAATTGAGAAGTAAACAACAAGATCTTCAACATACCGCATATATGCCTAGATTCCGGAAAACATCTTTCCTTCAAATTTGAACGGCAACATATAACGTAAATAGTGGCCATCAAGTTCAATCTTTTCCAGTTTCTTTCCCGGACGTGCAAATACACCCAGACCTTTGTTCTTATTTTCGCCAATCCATAAATAATTTCGAGCAAAGTCCTTGTAAGCCGCGTTGTTGCACCGCGCCGGGTCTTCACATTCTTGAATAATATATAGATCCGCATGGTAGCGTTCATCAAGCACTTTGAACTTTTCCCGAAACTTCATTGACGCATTCCAACTAATAACCTTCACTTACAAACCCTCTCCCATTCCATTAGTTACTTAACTTTCTTTGCATGTTTAACCATCGCTTCTGCCCAGCTGTGCGGATGACTGCTGTTTGAATCATTAGCTTTCTCAATTTCAACATGCATTTTGACCGTAAACTTCATTCTTCACATGTCCTCCTTCAATTAATTTAACCAACAAAAAAACGTCTGGAGATATTCTCCAGACGTCATGAAGAATATCGCTATACACTGGAGCACGTTGCCTTCGCGAAAGGTACGTTGCTGCTGGGTCATCGTGTGTATCCACTATGCCAGCTCTTTATATTCCTAGCCGTTTAATTGTTAGTTAAAGTGTACTTAATTTCAGTAGTCTATGTCAATTGTTTTTAAACAATGCTAATGATTTTAAAGCATATTTAATGAATTACACTATCAAAAAAAGGCCGCACCCCGTCGAGTGCGACCTTCGATCCGCTCAGCTTAACTTGCAACGTCTTGCAATTTAAACTAAGCGGTAATATTCATTTGAACTCTATCTTAGAGAGTGCTTGAAGCACCACGGTAGATTGAACCACGACGGCTGTCTACTGTGACTGTTTCGCCTTCCTTGATAGCGTCTGTTGCGTTTTCAGCACCAACAACAACTGGGATACCCATTGAGATCCCAACAACAGCTGCGTGTGATGTTAAACCACCGTTTTCAACAACTAATGCTGATGCCTTTTCGATTGCTGGTAAGTAGTCCTTGTCAGTTGTCTTTGTTACAAGTACGCAACCTTCTTCAGCTTTCTTGTTAGCTTCGTCTGCTGACTTAGCAATTACGGCTTTACCGATAACTGTTTCTTCGCCAACACCTTGGCCCTTAACTAATGCAGAACCAACTAATTGAATCTTCATGATGTTTGTTGTCCCTTTTTCGCCAACAGGAACACCGGCAACGATTAAGATTAAGTCGCCTTCCTTAGCAAGGCCGGCCTTCTTAGCTTCTTCTGTAGCTAACTTGAACATTTCATCTGTTGTAGCTGGCTTTTCAGCAACAACTGGATATACGCCCCAGTTAACCATCAAGCCGCGACGTGTCCGATCGTCGAATGTTACGGCTAAGATGTCTGCATCTGGACGATACTTAGAAATCATCTTAGCTGTGTAGCCTGATTCTGTAGCGGCAACAATTGTCTTGATGCCTAAGTTTTCAACTGCTTCTGCAGCTGCACGACCAATTGCTTCTGTAACGTCTGTCTTGTCGAAGTCGTTGATTGAGAAGTTCTTGTATTGACGTAATGCGTTTTCAGCCTTAACGTCGATCCGTGCCATTGTTGCAACAGCTTCTACAGGGTAGTCACCGTTTGCTGATTCACCTGAAAGCATTGTTGCGTCTGTCCCGTCAAATACAGCGTTAGCAACGTCTGATGCTTCGGCACGTGTTGGACGTGGGTTTTCGATCATTGAGTCAAGCATTTGTGTAGCTGTGATAACTGGCTTACCTACAGCGTTGCACTTCTTGATTAATGATTTTTGTACCAAAGGAACATTTTCAGGTGGGATTTCAACACCCATGTCACCACGAGCGATCATCAAACCATCTGAAACCTTCAAGATTTCATCAAAGTTGTCAATACCTTCTTGTGATTCGATCTTAGGGAAGATTTGAACGTGTTCCATGTGCTTTTCTTCAAGTAATTCACGGATATCTAAGATATCTTGTGGCTTACGTACGAATGAAGCAGCGATGTAGTTGATTTCGTGATCCAAACCAAAGCGGATATCGCTTGAGTCTTTTTCTGTGATCCCTGGTAAGTTGATTGATACGCCAGGAGCGTTAACACCTTTACGTGAACCTAACACACCTTCGTTCAATACTTTACATACCAATTCACGGTTTGCGTCATCTTTCTTTTCGATTTGCATGTCGATCAAACCGTCATCAAACAATACGTGGCCGCCTTCGTGAACGTCATCGTAAAGTCCTGGGTATGTAACAGCGATCTTTTCCTTTGTACCTTCGATTGAGTCGTCCATTGAGATCCGAACTTCATCGCCGATGTGGAATTCGATCTTGCCGTCTTTTTGAACGGTTGTCCGAATTTCAGCACCTTTTGTATCAAGTAAGATACCAACTGTCTTACCAGTCTTCTTTTCAGCTTCGTGAACAAGGTTTAACCGACCTAAGTGTTCTTCGTGGTCACCGTGTGAGAAGTTGAAACGGAATACGTTTGCACCAGCTTCGATCAACTTAACGATTGTGTCTAAATCGTTACTTGCTGGTCCAAGTGTACTAACAATCTTTGTCTTTTTCATGAGTTAGTTCTCCTTCTGTCAAATTAGAATCTTAAACGATCATTTAAGTCAAGCAATGAGACATCTGTCTTGTGCTTGTGGTTTTCCAATGTGTCAATGATATCTGTGGCAACCAGCTTGTTGTCGTGGATACCAATGGCCAAACCGCCTTTACCTTCAAGTAATAAACGTACGGCATAGTCGCCTAACCGGCTTGCCAATACCCGATCCTTAGCTGTTGGCGCGCCACCACGTTGGATGTGAGCCAATGTTACGGCACGACTGTCAAAGTCGCCGTATTGATCTAATTTTTCTTTGAATTCTTGTGCTGACATTACGCCTTCAGCAAGAACGATCAAAGCATGATCTTTGCCGTTTTCACGGTTTTCTTTGATCTTGTTTGCGATTGCTTCAATATCATAATCGCGTTCAGGAATAACGATTGCATCCGCGCCTGCAGCAATTCCAGCCCATAATGCGATATCGCCTGCTCCCCGACCCATAACTTCAACAACGAATGTCCGTTGGTGTGAAGTTGCGGTGTCGTTGATCCGGTCAAGGGCTTCGGTTGCAACATTTACTGCAGAGTCGAACCCAATCGTAAAGTCTGTTCCTGGAATATCGTTATCGATCGTTCCTGGAACCCCGATTGAATTGTAACCGTGCTTTGTAAGTTTTTCAGCACCGTGATATGAACCATCGCCGCCGATAACAACTAAAGCATCGATCCCGAACTTTTTAAGTTGTTCAATCCCTTGAAGTTGAACTTCTTCTTGGGCGAATTCTGGGAAACGAGCTGAATAAAGAATTGTACCGCCACGATTGATAATGCCGTCTAATTCTTTAGAGTTCATCTTAAAGATGTTACCTTCAACTACCCCTTTGAATCCGTAGTTGATTCCATAAGCTTCGAGACCAGCGCTCATTGCAGAACGAGCAATGGCACGAACAGCAGCGTTCATTCCTTGTGAATCGCCACCGCTTGTAAGAATACCAATGCGTTTCACTTGTTTTCACCTCGAGTAATAAATCTAATAATATACATTCTCCGATTACTATCTTATCACTTTTAAATTTAGTTGTCTTTAAATATTTTCAATTATATTTAAGGATTTTCGGAGGATTTAAGGGTTCCTGCGCACTTGATGGTTTAGACCAATTTTACCCATTTTTTATTGAAGGACAACGTTACCCTTCCCGAGTAATTGAACCAATTTTGCCCTGGTTTGTGCTGAATCACTTAACCAGTACTGTTGCTCCATTGCAATTTTTCGTTGCCGCTGTTTTTCGTAAACGATCACCGGAACCGAGCCGTGATTTTGCCGCATTACTTGCAATAACTGTTGCTGCAAAGGCGCATTCAACTGATCAACGCGCAAATAATAACAGCGATCACTGATTTCAGCGGCCCGTTGAATCGTATTTGCAACCAAATTCAGCTTGCCGTTCCGTTCTTGAACCTTACCGGTGATCATCAAAACTTCACCCGAATGCAACAGCCCGCCAAATTGAGCAAACTGTTGCGGAAAGACCGTCATTTCGATTTCGCCGGTTGGATCACTGACATCGACAAAGGCCATCTGCGTCTGGTTCTTAGTCCGAATCAGCTTAACGTGTTTAACATATAAAATCGTCCGCACAAAATTCGTGACTTGAATCCGATTGACCGGAACTGTCCGGTAAATTTCAATCAGTTTCCGGTATTGATCGGTCGGATGCCCGGATACGTACGTTCCAAGATATTCGGCTTCCTTTTCCAATAACTCGTTGGCAGATAACCCTGCTGTCGGCGCCGCCTTTTTCGGCATTAATTGCTTCAACAGGTCAACGTTGCCGCCACTCAACTTGATGCCTTCAAGAATTCCTGGCATTTCCGCAAGCAAATGATTGCGATCGGAATCAAATGAATCAAATGCGCCGGCATAGATCAGGGCTTCCAACGTTTCCTGATTTAAAAACTTATTATCAATGCGCCGAATGAAATCGACTAAACCGTGGAAATAGCCATTTGCATTCCGTTCATTTAAAAGCGCCTGAATAAAGTCGATCCGCAACTTTCGAATACTCCGGAATCCAAAGTAAATTTCATGATTCTTTAAAATAAAGTAGATCTGACTTTGGTTAACGTCCGGCAAATGAACTCGAACGCCGCATTCACGCGCTTCCATCACGTAATTGCGCGTCTTTTCAGAAGCACCAACAACGGAATTTAGGACCGCTGCATAAAAGGCTGCCGGATAATGACATTTAATGTACGCCAACTGAAAAGCTAATTTTGAATATGCCACCGAATGCGAGCGGTTAAAGCCATAGTTTCCGAATCGTTCGATAAATTCGTAAACTTGAATTGCATCCGCCTGCTTATATCCTTTCCGCATCGCTCCTTGGATAAACTGATCCCGCATCCGGTCAATTACATCCTGCTTCTTTTTACTCATTGCCCGCCGCAGCAAATCCGCTTGGCCAAGCGTAAAACCGCCCATTTCAGACGCCACCTGCATAACCTGTTCCTGATAGACAATAATTCCGTAAGTCAGTTGCAAAATTGGTTTTAACCGCGGATTCGGGTACGTGATCGGTGCCTGGCCGTTTTTCCGCCGAATAAACTCATCAATATTTTGAATTGGGCCCGGGCGGAACAGCGCGTTAGTTGAAACGATATCTTCAAACCGTTGCGGCCGCAACTGTTCCAAAACGTTCCGGATCCCGCTTGATTCGAATTGGAAGATCCCGGCAGTATCCGCTTTTTGAAAGACTTGCAACGTTTTCGAATCTTCCAAACTGATTTGGTGAATGTCAAAATTTCGATCAAAGTCGCGTTTAACAAAGTGGATCGCATTATCCAAAATCGTTAAGTTCCGCAATCCAAGAAAATCGATTTTCAACAAGCCGACCTCTTCAACCTGCTCCTTCGCAAATTGGGTCAGGTAAATTCCTTCACCACCGATCTGCACCGGAACAAATTCCCGCAAATCATGATCACTCAAAATCACCCCGGCAGCATGCGTACTGTACTGCCGCGGCAAGCCTTCAAGTGCCATCGCAGTTTGATAGATTTTTTGGTTTAATTTACTATCAGCCAGCATATTGCGTAAGGGTTGCGACTGCTGGTACGCATTCTTCAACGTAACATTGTGCAGCCGTGGCATCGCCTTTGACCAGTTAGAAACTTCAAATGTGTTCTGGCCCATTACCCGACTGACATCACGAATCACCTGCCGCGCATTCAGGTGCGCAAACGTAATGATCTGGGCCATGTGCGTTTGCCCGTATTTTTGATGAACGTAGTCAATGATTTCATCCCGTTTTTGATCAGGAATATCCAAATCGATATCCGGCATCTGCGCCCGTTCTTCATTCAAGAACCGTTCAAACAGCAAGCCGTATTCAATCGGATCAACGTCGGTAATAAATAAGGTATATGAAACCAGCGAACCGGCTGCGGAACCCCGTCCTGGTCCCACTAAAATATCATGCGTATGGGAGAAATTCGTAACGTCCCACACGATCAAAAAGTAATCATCAAACCCCATCCGGTGAATGACTTCCAATTCGTGGTCAAGCCGTTGCTGGTACTGTTGCGGATCAGCATTCGGAATCTGAGCTAGCCGCTTCTTCAAGCCTGCCTGGCAAAGTTGCCGCAGATACGTTGCCGAATCAATTCCATCCGGCGTTGCGTAATGCGGTAATTGGGTTGGCGGAAATTCAAGGTTGATTTGAATTTGATCAACCACGTCACATGCCGTTTGCCAACAGTCTTCAAGGCCCGACTGAGTAAATTCTTGACGCAATTCTTCACTTGATTTAAGGTAGTCTTCGCCTTTTATCGGGGATGCAAGCTGCTCCGGCATCAACTTTGCGTTTGTTCCAATCGCATTTAAAACCTGCAGATCAAATGCTTCTTCAGGATGAAGATACTTAACTGGCTCATTTGCGATCAATCGAATCCCAGCCTGATTTTGAAGCTGGCGCAAACCGTAAACTAAGTCATCATCCATTTGCGGATTAACGCTTAAATAAATATCTTCAGATTGCCAAAATTGCAATAACTGCTTTACAAAATCAGCTGCGACTTCAAAACTGTGATTGCAAATTCCAGCAAAAACCGGTGATTTTTCAGCAATGATCACCTTTAGATCCTGCGTGAATGGCTGAATTTGGTCGAGCGCCAACGGACCTTCACCAGCCTCATAGCCATCGGCGGCCATTTTGGCTGACGAAATTTTCATTAAATTTTGGTAGCCGTTCTTATTTTGCGCTAATAAAATGATTTCTTGGGGATCCGTCCCCTTACCGTTCAATTGCAATGTTAATCCGATCAACGGCTTAATGCCGGCTTTTTGACATGCATGGTAAAAGTCAAGCACACCGTACATTACATTAATATCCGTTAATGCCAATGCCTGGTAACCCAGTTCTTTTCCGCGATTAACATATTCATCGATTTTTAATGTACTCTGCAACAAACTGTAACTGCTGATTACCTGTAATGGACTAAACATCACAATCTCCTTTCTAATCACTATTATCCTTATTATATCAGAATCTATAAGATTCTCTTAAAGAACGATTTGAAAAAATTATCAAACTATACTAGACTACAAGTAAAGAGGTGTTGTTAACATGTTAAAACAACTTACAATTCTCTTTTGGTGCGCAATTTATGGTGAAGTATTCGGATACATTATTTCCGCTTTGAATGGTGCTCCATTCAACTTTGTAACAAGCGGCTTGATCCCAATGATTGCCGGCTGGATCTTAATTAATTTTGTATCGATGTTTCTTAAAGCACCGAACGCCAAAGAAGAAGATAAAAAATAAAGGCTGCGATTTACCGCAACCTTTATTTTTATAGAAAAATTTTAATAAATCATTTCAATTTTAGTTTGGCTTTGAATTGATTTTTAAAACTATTCATGTAAAATAAAGTTTGTGCAATCGGTTGCACTAAAAATTCCTCTCTTATAACTTTATTTCACTAAGTATCTCTTCCAGTATTCCATAGATACTTGCTCTTACTCATTAAAAACCCTATATAATGTAAAAGTACATAAGAGAGTTAAGAGAAGTTCGCAATGAACTTCTTTTTATTTTAAATTTAATGTGAAAAATTTGTAATTTAAATAAACATTTTTCTAATATGTGTTGCTTATTTTTTGTAATTGATTTACCATTAAAAATGGTTAGAAACTCAACTAACCCTATAAAGATAAATCTTCATTGATACTTTATAGTTTTGCTTAACGTTATGAAAGAAGCTGGACTTAGTTGTCCAGCTTCTTTTTCGTTTAATTTGATTTTTTCGCATCTTCAATAATGCGTTGATTTAACCTTCCGATGCGGTACAGCATCAGCATTAAACTCTTTTCCAATACTAACACGTCCGGAACCGCAACGTAATGCAACGTTTGATCATCATCTAACGAGCTTAGTTCAATTCTCAAATTTTCATTCGTTGCAACCCGACTAAATCCTTTGATCAACGTTTTCCGGGTCCCGATATAAACAATAAAATACCCATATTCATTTTTGATTCGAACAGAATATAATCCGTCAACCGATCCAAGTTCACTCTTTTTGAGCGCAACTTGAGTCAATAACCCCATTAAATCCTTATTTAATTTCAACTTTCCCGCTCCCTTACCTGTGGTAGGTTCAGTTTACCGGAATTGTTTTGGAATGGAAAGTAGATTGAAAAGGATTAATATATTTTTAAATAATTGACCTTTTAATTGTCGTTAATTGAACGTCCTTCGCTTCTTAGTTTTTCATAATACGTTTGAATTTCACCTGAACCTAAGAATGGACGAATTTCACTAAAGTGTTGATCGATATAATTATGCGCTTGATCTGCC
>Ga0079226_10000964_pt1 | contig 21569 bp, 19 predicted proteins | sample Poulit2014_FD_76345 | JGI IMG/M metagenome (GOLD analysis project Ga0079226, IMG submission 76345) | Agricultural soil microbial communities from Georgia to study Nitrogen management - Poultry litter 2014 | ecosystem: Environmental > Terrestrial > Soil > Agricultural land | place: USA: Georgia... | reverse complement strand
TTATAAATTATTTTATTTTATACGTATCATTTTTAGCATTCGCCTCCGCTACACGTTTTGAGATTGCGATTGGAAGCCCGATTTGTACCAATGTAATAATAAGAAAGAGGGAAGGCATTGCCATCATATAAAGACCGACCCCTTCTTCACCCATTAATCGCGCAACAACAATTCGGTTGACAAATCCTAAAAATCTTGTAATCATTCCCGCAATTATTAACATAATTGTACCGCGGATAAATGTTTGTTTCGTCAATATAAACGCCCTACTTTCTAATTATGGAAATAGCTTTATTTCATATATATGCTTGCATACTGGTCAAGCATGACAAGCAATCAAGAAATGATATTAAAATCAAATTTTATACTTCGTTTGAGGAGGAAGTGCTAGTGGAAGAAAAAACTGTTCAAGAGTGGAAAACACATATTATTCCGGCCCTTTATACGAAGCAAAGTGAGTTTAAATTAATGGGTTATCCGGAAATTACTTGTGATGATATTTGGGCCTGCTTAGAAGAAAAGATTTGGAAGGGCAACCCTAAAAAGCGGCTTCACGCAATTACTCAAGATATATTTCATTTATCGGTGTCTACATATATGAGCTATTTAACGGTTAGTGCGTTAAAAGGAGAAGATGATGATTTAATGTCTTCTATACAAGCAGTGTTAAAGCCCAACGATTGAAGTGAATAAATTTGGTGAAAAGAGAGGAATTATTGTATGAAAAAAAGAGGTAGAATTCTTGCCTTTCTGCTCATTGTTGTATTATTTGCAGGAACGATTAGTATGACAGTTACAGATATTAGTAAAAAAATAAATCTAGGACTAGATCTCCAAGGTGGTTTTGAAATTTTATATGAGGTATCACCTGTTGATCAAGACCAGCAAGTAAATCGAACGCTTTTAGAAGCAACGGTACAAACGTTAAATGATCGTGTGAATCGGCTTGGGATTAGTGAAACGGTAATCGATATCGAAGGAGAAGATAGAATCCGTGTTCAATTGGCTGGTGTTGAAAATCAAACAGAAGCACGTGACATGTTATCTACCTCAGCTTTATTATCCTTTCGGGATGTAAATGATACAGAGTATTTAAATGGTTCGGATATTAAAGAAGGAAGTGCAAAACAAGATTTTGATCCGCAAACAAATAGCCTGATTGTAACCTTACAATTAAAAGATGCGGATAAATTTGGGGAAGTGACTACTGACATTGTAAATATGGGTTCTCCAAATAATTTGCTCGTTATTTGGATGGATTACGAAGAAGGGGATTCCTTTGAAGAAGAAGTTCAAAAAGCGGATCCGAAGTTTATTTCAGCACCACAAGTTTCCGAACCTCTTTACACGTCGAATGTGCAAATTACGGGAAATTTTACTGTAGAAGAAGCTCAGAGACTAGCAGACATTATTAATTCAGGCTCACTTCCTGTACATATGACGGAACTTTATTCAACATCTGTTGGGGCTCAATTCGGTGAAAAAGCGTTACATCAGACTGTTTTTGCTGGAATCATTGGTGTTATTGCAATCTTTTTATTTATGATTGCTGTTTATCGCTTTCCTGGATTAATTGCTGGTATTAATATTGCGATCTACATCTATATTATTTTATTAGTCTTTGAGCAAATGAATGGTGTTTTAACCTTACCTGGAATTGCAGCCCTTATTCTCGGGGTCGGAATGGCTGTCGATGCGAACGTGTTAACTTTTGAAAGAATTAAAGAGGAGCTAAGAAATGGTAAATCGGTGTTTGCATCCTTTAAAGCAGGTGGAAAAAATTCTCTTGTAACGATTTTAGATGCAAATATAACTACGTTACTCGCAGCAGCAGTTTTATTTATATTTGGAACGAGTTCCATTAAGGGTTTCGCTACGATGTTAATCGTCAGTATTTTAGTCAGTTTTCTAACTGCAGTTTATGGAACGAGACTACTGCTAGGCCTTTGGGTGCATAGTGGATTTTTAACGAAAAGAAAAAATTGGTTCGGTGTAAAAGCAGCAGATATTCAAGACATTGCTTCTAAAGAAGAAATTGAACCAACGATATTCAATCGAACAGTTGATGTTGTTAAACATCGAAAGAAAATATTTATTACAACGATTAGTATTGTGATAGTCGGTGTATTATCTCTTACTTTATTTCAACTTAACCCAGGTATTGACTTTACAAGTGGATCAAGAGTTGAAGTTTTAGCCGATGATAGCATTTCTGTTACGGAATTGGAATCAGACTTGGAAGAACTGGACGTAGAGGCGAAATCGCTCGTTTTATCAGGCGAAAATAATGAAATTGCTGTGATGCGGTATGATTCCGTTCTTTCGGAAGCGGAAATAGCAAAAATAAATGAATTTTTTATGGATAAATATGAGTATGAACCTAGTGTTAGTGTCGTCTCTCCAATAGTCGGTCAAGAATTAGTGAAAAATGCTATTTATGCGCTGGCCATTGCTGCTGTTGGAATCATTATTTATGTTACATTAAGGTTTGAGCTATTTTTTGCATTAACTGCTATTATTGCTTTACTGCACGATGTATTTTTTATGCTCGTTATTTTTAGTGTGACAAGAATTGAATTCGATGTGACAATCATTGCGGCAATTCTTACAATTATTGGATATTCAATCAATAATACAATTGTTGTCTTTGACCGCATCCGAGAAAATATTCGTGCGAAAAACAAGTTGATCAAATCAAAAAAAGAACTCGCACGTATTATTAATAAGAGTTTAATCCAAACATTTATGCGAAGTATAAATACGACTACAACGACGCTTATTGCGGTATTAGCTTTCTTAATTTTAGGGGCACAGGCTATTTCTGGTTTTGCAATTGCTCTTGTAGTTGGTTTAATTGCCGGTCAATATTCATCTCTATTTTTAGCTTCGCAATTATGGCTCGTTTGGCGCGGGAAACGATTGAAAAATAAACCGATTGATTTTCGGAAGAAGAAACGTGTTGAAGGTCCACAAGTGTAAGAAAATGAAAGGGTGATAAACCATGAAAGGACAAACGTATGTTATTTTGTCGATGATTTTCATTATAATTATTTCAGTATTTGCGATTTTAAATGTGGAAATCGTTGAAGTAAATTATTTGTTATGGCGTGGTTCATCACCACTTATTTTCGTAATTTTATTTTCCGTATTGTTAGGTGGAATTCTTACAGCTGTTGTAGGGAGTATGAGATATTTGGGCCTGAAGCGGAAAAATAAGGAATTGCAAGCAAAAATCGTTTCGCTTGAAAATACATTAGCTGATATATCGGAATCTCATTATACCGATTATACAGATAAGAAAGATACGGAATAAGAGACCTTGCTCTAAAACACACGAATATCGGATTAGGGGTGACTTTATGTTAAAGAGTAAGGCAAAATGGAACTTTTACAATCACAAAACCGAAACTGAATCTATTATGGATCAGTTATTCCATGAAAGAAATCTGTTTACAAAAGAAGAACAGCAACAATTTTTACATCCAAAACTAGAACATATTCAAGCTCCAAACCATTTGCACCAAATTGATTTTGCGAAGGAAAGAATATTTCAAGCAATCGAACAAAAAGAAAGCTTGATCGTATATGGAGATTATGATGCTGATGGAGTTACAGCTACTGCATTATTAGTGCAAGTTTTAAAAGACCTAGGTGCACATTGTGACTACTATATACCAAATCGCTTTACAGAAGGGTATGGTCTACATACGAAAGCTTTAGACCATTTTAAAAAACAAGGTGTGACGTTAGTTATTACTGTTGACAATGGAATTGCTAATAATGTGGAAGCTGAATATGCGAAACATTTAGGAATCGATCTCATTATAACAGACCATCATGAGGTTCAGCCTGAAATACCTGAAGCTTTAGCAGTTATTCATCCTTCTTTATCTGCAAAATATAAATGGAAACATTTAGCAGGGGTAGGGGTTGCCTTTCAGTTTGCTCATTATTTATTAAATGAAATGCCGAACCATTTGTTAGATCTCGTAGCGATTGGCACCATTGCCGATCTCGTTCCTTTATTAGGTGAAAATCGAATTTTAACTGCTTTTGGTTTAAAACAATTACATAAAAGTTCGAATGTAGGTCTTCAAGCGCTAAAGCGAATGTGTAAATTAAATAATGAAATAACTGCTCGTGATGTTGGGTTTTTATTAGCTCCAAGACTCAATGCTGTGGGTAGGTTACAACACGCAAATTTAGCTGTTGAACTACTACTAACGGAAGGTGAAGAGGAAGCGAAAGAAATCGTTCGAGTAATTGAAGAACTAAATGTTAAACGCCAACAAATTGTTTCTGAAATTGTAGGAGAAGCAGAAACAAAAGTAGATGAAACAGATGGTGTCATTATCCTTTATGATGAAGCGTGGCATGAAGGGGTATTAGGTATTGCTGCTTCAAGACTTGTAAAAACATTTGATCGTCCAGTCATTTTATTAACATATGATGCAGAAACTGATGAATTAAAAGGATCGGCTCGCAGTATACCCGCATTTAATTTATTTGAAAATGGTATGAAAATAAAACACCTATTTACAAAATTTGGTGGGCATTCACAAGCTGCAGGAATGACTTTTCCGTATGAAAATTTACAAGATATTAAAGAAAAATTAAATGAAGCCATCACGAATGAACTTATAGATGAAGACTTTAAGCCAGTCATCGAGGTTAGTAAAACAATTAAAATGGAAGAAATTACAGAAAATATAATTAGCAAAATTAACCGGTTTGCACCGTTTGGGATGGCTAATAGTGAGCCTATTTTTCATTTCAGAGGTAAACCCCATCAAGTAAGACGAATTGGACAAGATAAGCGCCACATAAAAATACAATTTATCCAAGATCAACAACGTCTAGAAGCGATTGGGTTTCGATATGGGAATTTATTTCCGTTTATTTTCCCTCAACAAGAAATTGAGCTTGTCGGTAAATTACAAATTAATGAATGGAATGGAAATCGAACGATACAAATGATTATCGAAGATCTCGCTATCCAAGGATGGCAGCTATTTGATTACCGTGGCAGGCAAAGCCTATCAACTATTCAACCGTATCTCTCTTTTTTTGAACGCAACTTAGTCGTTGGAACAAATAGTGAACGTCTAAAAAAGACCTTAGGTGAACGAAACGATGTAACAATTATTACGTACAACGATAATCATATATCGAAATTACATGAAACGGATATTTTGTATATATATGACTTACCAGATGACTTAAAAAAGTTACAACAGATTATTAAGCAAACAAAACCAACTGCAATTCATGCAAGTTATCATGCTTTAAATGATGCATATTTACATTATGTTCCATCTCGAGAAGAATTTAAATGGGTTTATGCTTACTTATTTCAAAACAATCCTATTCATTTAAATGTTGATTTACCAACAATGATGCAAATAAAACGCTGGACAAAAGAAAAACTTATTTTTATTTTAAAGGTTTTTCTCGATTTACAATTTATTACGATAGACGATAATGTACTTTATGTAAATAAAAAGGCGGAAAAAAAAGAATTACACACTTCTACAACGTATCAAAAGCGAATGGAGCAAAGCAACATTGAAAAAGCATTATACTATTCAACGTACGAAGAATTAAAGCAATGGTTCAATCGACAACTACGTATTGGTGAGCTAAATAAGGAGGAAATGCATCATGGATTATAAAAAACATATTACGATTGTACAAGACTGGCCAAAAGAAGGAGTGCAGTTTAAAGATATCACCCCTTTAATGGCGAATGGAAAAGCATTTAAAAGTGCAGTTGATGATATTACAGCATACGCAAAAGAAAAAAATGTTGACTTAGTAGTAGGACCAGAAGCAAGGGGATTTATCATAGGTTGTCCTATTGCTTACGAATTAGAGGTTGGTTTTATTCCAGTTCGAAAAGCTGGAAAACTTCCTCGAGAGGTTATTGAAGTCGACTATGGGTTAGAGTATGGAAAAAATATTTTAACCATTCATAAAGATGCGGTGAAAAAAGGGCAACGAATATTAATTACTGATGATTTATTAGCAACAGGGGGAACAATTGAGGCAACGATTAAGCTCGTTGAACAATTAGGGGGAATCGTCGTCGGTTGTGCATTTTTAATTGAATTAGCCTATTTAAACGGTATGGATAAACTAAAAGACTATGATGTGTTAACATTAATGAAATACGAATAATTATTTTATGTACGAATTAAGGTGATGACGTGTCAAAAGATAAGAATATAACAATTGATAACATTGTCGATAAAGCCCAAACGTATCTATTTGAAGAAGATGTTGACTTTATTTATCGGGCGTATGAATTTGCAAAGTTAGCCCATATGGATCAATACCGTAAATCCGGTGAGCCTTATATCGTTCACCCTGTACAAGTAGCGGGGATATTAGTTGATTTGGAAATGGATCATGAAACTATTGCTGGTGGATTTTTACATGATGTTGTAGAAGACACGGATACATCTTTACAAGAAATAGAGACTGCTTTTAATTCAGAAGTTTCTATGCTTGTAGATGGAGTAACGAAATTGGGGAAAATTAAATATAAGTCTAAAGAAGCACTCCAAGCTGAGAATCATCGCAAAATGTTTGTCGCAATGGCTAAGGATATTCGAGTTATTTTAATTAAGCTTGCGGATCGTCTTCATAATATGCGTACATTAAAACATTTACCGGCCGAAAAGCAACGTCGTATCTCTAATGAAACATTAGAAATTTTTGCTCCGCTTGCACATCGATTAGGGATGTCTACGATAAAATGGGAGCTAGAGGATACTGCATTTAGATATTTAAATCCGCAACAGTATTATCGAATTGTACAACTTATAAAACAAAAGCGGGATCAGAGAGAGTCATATATTGATGAAGTAATGACAGAAATTGGAGAAGAATTAGCAAAAGTACGAATCGAAGCAGAAATTTCAGGTCGGCCAAAACATATTTATAGTACGTATCGAAAAATGGTAACGCAAAACATCGAATTTAATGAAATATATGATTTATTAGCAGTGAGAATTATCGTTAATAGTATTAAAGATTGTTATGCAGTTTTAGGAATTATTCATACGTACTGGAAACCAATGCCTGGGAGATTTAAAGATTACATTGCTATGCCAAAGCCAAATCTTTATCAGTCGCTTCATACTACTGTAATTGGACCAATGGGAGATCCGTTAGAAGTCCAAATTCGTACGAAAGATATGCATAAAATTGCTGAGTATGGAATTGCAGCTCATTGGGCTTATAAAGAAGGCAAAGAAATAAAGCCACACGAGAAAACATTTTCAGAAAAATTGACGTGGTTTAGAGAAATTTTGGAGTGGCAAAATGATACCCATGATGCGGAAGAATTTGTTGAATCGCTAAAAATTGATTTGTTTTCTGATATGGTGTATGTATTTACTCCAAAAGGAGATGTCATTGAATTACCTTCAGGTTCAGTTCCGATCGATTTTGCTTATCGAATTCATACGGAAATTGGCAATCAAACAGTTGGATCTCGTGTCAATGGAAAAATGGAACCTTTAGATTACAAGTTGAAAAATGGAGATATCGTTGAAATTATTACATCTCGTCATTCATATGGTCCATCACAAGATTGGTTAAAACTGACCCAGTCTTCACGAGCGAAAAACAAAATTAAACAGTTTTTCAAAAGACAACGAAAAGCAGAAAATATTGAAAAAGGAAAAGCCGATATTGAAAAAGCAATAAAAGAGTTAGATTTATCTCCGAATGAGGTACTAATTCCTGAAAACATGGAAAAGGTTTGCAAAAAATTTAATTTTGTAAATGAGGACGATCTATATGCAGCGGTCGGTTATCAAGGAATTTCTGCCGCACTCATTGTAACAAGGTTAACGAACGAATTACGGAAAGAAAAAGAAAATGAGCAGAAACTAGAGCAGGAAATTGAAGACCTTCGAGACACTGTCCAAGATAAATCGAATGCTGTACGGAAGATGGATTCTGGGGTAGAAGTCGAAGGGATAGATAATGTTTTAGTTAGACTTTCCCGTTGTTGTAATCCGGTACCAAATGATGATATTATTGGCTACATTACAAAAGGACGTGGCGTTTCTGTTCATCGAACGGATTGTCCCAACATTCAATCCGATGAAGCGAAAGAGCGTTATTTAGAAGTGAGATGGAAAAATACTAAATATAGTACGAAAGAATATCATTTGGATTTAGAAATCTCAGGTTATGACCGTAATGGATTATTAAATGAAGTGTTACAAGTTGTAAATGAAACGAATACACAAATTTCATCTGTAAGTGGTCGGGCGGATCGAAATAAAATCGCCCACATCCACCTAACTGTATTAATCAAAAATACGGATCATTTACAACATATTGTAGAACGTATAAAGCAAGTGAAAGATATTTATGCAGTTACTAGAACTGTTCAGTAATGGATTAAAGGAGTATTTGAAGTGAAAGCTGTTATTCAACGGACAAGTCAAGCAAAAGTAAAAGTGGATAATAAAGTAGTAGGAGCAATAGAAAACGGATTAGTTGTACTTCTTGGGATAACACACGAGGATACGATTCAAGATGTAGAAGCATTAGTACAAAAAATGATTCATTTACGTATATTTGAAGATGAAGAAAACAAGATGAACCGATCGTTAGTTGATAGCGATGGAAGTGTTTTATCTATTTCTCAGTTCACCTTATATGCTGACGTTCGCAAAGGAAGACGTCCTAACTTTATGAATGCTGCAAAGCCCAAACGAGCCAATGAACTGTATGAATTATTTAATAAAAAATTAAAGGATGCAGGTATTCATGTAGAAACTGGAACATTTGGTGCGATGATGGATGTCGAACTTGTTAATGATGGTCCGGTAACGATCGTGATGGAGACGAAACAAGGGAAAATTGTTTGAATACAACATCATGTAAGGTTGTATAGCTATTTTTAAAAAGACGAAAATAAAAAGCAAAACATAAACTTCATTAAACTTCATTAAACTTGACAATTATACAATTTATCTTTATGATTATATCGATTAAATAATAGATAGGAAATCTGAAGACTGAAAAAAGTAATTAGTATCAAAATGAACAGAGAGAAAATAGCAAGGCTGCAACTATTTTCGCATTGTTGGCTAATGAAAGACATTTCACGAGGATCTATATTGAACTTATAGTAATTATAGACGTAATCAGGCGTTAACTGTAATGAGTGTACATAGCAATTATGTTTTATTAGGGTGGCAACGCGGGTAAATCTCGTCCCTTTGTTCGTAACGAATGAAGAGATGAGATTTTTATTTTTATTTGTAAAAAACGTCTTTAAGACGCTATAAGTAATATTGTGTTCCGTAAAAAGTAAGTAATTACATTTTGAATGAATTGTGGAGGTAGAAAGAATGAGAATGAAAGCTCCTCGAGGTACCGTTGATTTATTACCAGAGCAGACGAGAAAATGGCATTATATTGAAAATATGCTACAAGATCTATGCAGATCTTTTAATTATGAAGAAATTCGTACACCGGTATTTGAACATACAGAAGTATTCAGTCGTGGAGTTGGAGATACGACGGATATCGTGCAAAAAGAAATGTATACGTTTGAAGATCGTGGCGGTCGTTCAATTACATTACGCCCTGAGGGTACAGCTGGAGTAGTTAGAGCTTATATCGAAAACAAACTATACGGTTCACCGATCCAACCGACTAAATTGTATTATTTTTACCAATTGTTTCGGTATGAACGGCCACAGCAAGGAAGAATGAGACAATTAAACCAATTTGGTGTAGAAGTGTTAGGAAGTGCTGATCCTAGTGTCGATGCGGAAGTTATCGCCCTTGCAATGACAGCGTATAAAAGATTAGGATTAAGATCGATCAAACTGATTCTGAATAGCTTAGGAGATGACGAAAGTAGACAGGCACACCGTCAAGCGTTAATCAAACACTTTACACCACATATCGATGAATTGTGTACAGATTGTAAAAGTAGATTAATGAAAAATCCACTTCGAATATTAGATTGTAAAGTGGATCGTGACCATGAAGCGATGAAAACTGCTCCATCGGTCTTAGATTATTTAAATGACGAATCGGAGGATTACTTTAATAAGGTAAAAGCATATTTAGATGCGCTGGAAATTCCATATAAAATTGATCCGACGCTCGTCCGCGGTCTAGATTATTATAATCATACGGCATTTGAAATCATGAGTGAAGCGGACGGTTTTGGTGCTATTACAACCTTAGTAGGTGGTGGTCGTTATAATGGACTTACCGAACAATTAGGAGGACCAAGTACTCCAGGGATAGGTTTTGGTATGGGATTAGAACGTCTTTTAATGGCTCTTGAAGCAGAAAATATTGAACTTCCAATTGAAAAAGAATTAGATATTTTCTTTGTCGCTATTGGAGAAGAAGTTCAAGAAGAAGCAGTTCGTTTAGTTCATCAACTAAGGTTAGCAGGTTTAACGGTTGATAAAGACTATCAAGGGAGAAAAATAAAAGCACAATTTAAAGCAGCGGATCGTTTGCATGCCCGGTATGTTGCAATTTTAGGAGAGGCCGAATTAGATAATAGCGTAATTAATGTTAGAGAAATGAATACAGGGGATCAAATCGAAATTCCTATTGATCGAGTAGTAGAAACAATGAAAGAAAAATGTGGAGGGAAGAGCGAATGACAGAACGAAAACAAGCAGGCTCATTACGAATGAGCGATGTAGATGAAATAGTTACACTTAAGGGGTGGGTTCACCGCCGACGAGATTTAGGAGATTTAATTTTTATTGATTTACGCGACCAGTCCGGAATTGTACAAATCGTATTTAATCCCGACTATTCTAAAGAGGCGCTGGAGATTGCAGAAAAACTACGAAGTGAGTATGTAATTGAAGTGAAAGGGAAAGTCATCGAACGGGATGCAGATACTGTCAATCCAAATTTACAAACTGGAAAAGTAGAAGTAACCGTTTCAGAAGTGAACATACTTAATAAATCGAAAAATTTACCGTTTTTAATCCATGAAGCTCAAGATGTTTCAGAAGATCTCCGCCTACAATATCGTTATATCGATTTAAGAAGACAAGACTTACAAGAGACATTTAAAATACGTCATCGAATTACTCAATCGGTACGTCATTTTCTAAATGACAACGGCTTTTTAGAAATGGAAACCCCTATCTTAACAAAAAGTACACCTGAAGGAGCACGTGATTATTTAGTCCCAAGCCGAGTGCACCCTGGGGAGTTTTATGCATTACCACAATCTCCACAATTATTTAAACAGTTACTAATGATGAGTGGATTTGAAAAGTATTATCAAATCGCACGTTGTTTCCGTGATGAAGATTTACGGGCAGACAGACAACCGGAATTTACGCAAATCGATATTGAAACAGCTTTTTTAACAAGCGATGAAATAATGAAGTTAGTTGAAGATATGATGCAAAAAGTGATGAAAGATGTATTAAATATTGAGATTAAAACGCCATTTTTGCGAATGAGTCACCAAGAAGCGATGGAGAGATTTGGTTCTGATAAGCCTGATACAAGGTTCGGAATGGAGTTAATTCACGTAACGGATATCGTTGAAAACTGTGATTTTAAAGTGTTCAGTGGTCCAGCAAAAAGTGGTGGGAAAGTTGCCTTAATAAACGTAAAAGGGAATGCGGATCAATTTACAAGACGAGATATTGATAGTGATCTAACTGAATTTGTTGCAACATATGGTGCAAAAGGATTAGCCTGGATAAAAATTACTGATGGCGATATGACTGGGCCAATTGCTAAGTTCTTTTCAGAAGAAGAGAAAGCACAGTTAATGGAACGGGCACATGCTGAAGATGGTGACTTATTACTTTTTGGAGCAGATAAACAAAAAGTTGTGTATGACAGTTTAGGTGCATTACGCCTTAAGTTGGGTAAAGAATTAGAATTAATTGATGAAAGCTTATACAATTTCTTGTGGATTGTCGACTGGCCTCTTCTTGAATATGATGAAGATGAAAAACGATATGTTGCAGCACATCATCCATTTACATCACCTGTAGATGAAGATATCGATAAATTAATTTCTGATCCGACTACTGTACGAGCAAACGCCTATGACATCGTTTTAAACGGCTATGAGTTAGGTGGAGGGTCTATTCGGATTAATAATAGTGATTTACAGGACAAGATGTTTGAAACGCTTGGATTTTCGAAAGAAGCAGCTCGTGATCAGTTTGGATTTTTATTAGATGCTTTGGAATATGGAGCACCTCCACACGGTGGAGTAGCTTTAGGTTTAGATCGAATCGTTATGTTGTTAGCGAATAAAACAAATATCCGCGATACAATTCTATTCCCTAAAACCGCATCGGCAGCAGATTTACTAACAGATGCACCTGGATCAGTAAGTGATAGACAATTAGAAGAACTAAACATACAAGTGATAAAAGAAGATGATTAGAAACATTGTTTAGAACTATAAAGTATGAGTAAAATGTTTACGGGGGAATAAATCGGATCTTGAATAAACTTTAAATATGTGTAATAATTAAATAAAATGAATAAAAAGTTTTCTAGGGTTCCGCAACAATTTTGTTGGTCTGGTCCAAGGGAAAACTCACAGCATTGCTGTGTCACGGACGGATAAAAGCCTAGGAGATTCTTTAACAGATCTCCTAGGCTTTTTTAGTTTAAGGCAGTAATAACGGAGGTGTTTGTAAATGAATACAAACTGGATTAAAGTATTTATCGCCGCTTTTTTTGAAGTTTTTTGGGTGATTGGATTAAAGCATGCAGATGACTTTTGGGCTTGGACTGGAACAATTATTGCTATTATCATAAGTTTTTATTTAATGATTATGGCAGGGAGAGAACTTCCTGTTGGAACGGTTTATGCAGTTTTTGTTGGATTAGGTACAGCAGGGACGGTTTTTTCAGATATCGTATTTTTTGGTGAACCATTTAAATTAACAAAAATGATATTGATTTTGTTTTTATTAGCAGGAGTAATTGGTTTGAAATTAGTTACAAAAGACAACGTAAAAGAGGGAGTTGAATCTTAATGGCGTGGGCTTCTCTCGTTATAGCAGGTTTATTTGAAATGTTTGGTGTTTCAATGATAAATAAATTGCATAAAGATCGTAGCTGGCAACCGCTGTTATTGTTAATTTTTGGATTTGGAGCAAGTTTTATATTTCTAGCTTATTCAATGGAAACACTTCCTATGGGTACGGCTTATGCAGTCTGGACCGGAATTGGAGCGTCTGGTGGGGCAATATTAGGAATGGTTTTATATGGTGAATCAAAAGACTGGAAAAGAATTGTTTTTATAGCAATGGTCTTAGGGGCGGCTATTGGTTTAAAGCTAATCTCCTAAAAGAATGTTACTATGGAAATTACGGAAAAGGGGAATGGTGTTCATTAATATGTTTAATCTCTCAACGTCATTTATTTTTAGGTGGTCCAAATGTCGGAACATCCTTATTTTATTTCCATTTCCCTTGCTTTTCATCGATTATCTGGTAAAACCTTTGTATCTAATGAAAAACAAAATTAAAAGTTTTAAATTATAAAACCTTTCTCGGACATGATGACTTCCATCTTATTTATATATAGCTATATTTTTTGGTAAACTTTTATAAAAAAACATTGAATAAAGCGCTTTCATATGTTAGAATAATATTTAAATTAAACATTAATCCTAGTGTGTACGTTAAATTAATCATTTTGACCAACACATACACATAGGGAGTTTGCCATTTCTATATGGAGGTTGTTATTCTTACAGGATGATGGGATGATTTTCATTCGTTCGTAATAACAATAAGTATAGAATGAAACACCCACCTGCATTTAGCGGGTTCAAAATCGATATGAGACGGCATAATTGGGATTAATGTACGAATAAAAATTGAAAAGTTATCAAAATATCTTCTCCACATAATGGAGAAGATATTTTAATTTGATGATCCTTGTGCGTATTGTTCAAGGTTTCCGTTTTTATCCATTTTAAATGTAGGTGATTTTAAGTTTCCTTGATCCTCTAACACAGTCATCTTACGTGCTCTTTCCATAATTTGAATAAATGTTTGATAATCTTCTTCAACAGTTGCTAATTTTTTCTTCGTAACACTTAACTCTTTCTCTAAAACAGAAATATCTTCATGTAATTGCTTATTTTCTTCTTGAATTTTTTCTGCTTTTTTAATTGATTGATTAGAAGCATAATAGTCTTTTTGTAAAGATTGTAAAAAATGAATTACACCGTCTAGTGTCATATCTGATGATTCAGAAGGTTCCATGACAAGAGTAGATTGTTTATTAACATGTGGTGTATAGGACCTCGTTGAGAGATCTTTTTTCATTTGAGCTGCTTGTGCCCGTTTCCTTTCTTTTCTTTGCCTTTTTGCAAGCTCAATTGCATCTATATATTTATTTCTTACCTCAGCATTCCAACGAAAGCCGCAAGCCGCAGATGTACGATTAAGCTCGTCACCTACTTCTTCAAAGGCATTTAATTGTGTACTTCCTTCTCTAATATGGCGTAGCACTGTCTCAGCGAGTAGCAAATCATCCTCATGAGACCATGCATCTTGTCTAACCTTAGCCATTTTGTTCAACTCCTTTTACAAACGAACAATTTAATAGTTAAGATTTAAATCTAATAAAATCCTTTATCAGATAATGTTAGATTTATCTATCTTACGCTTACTACTACAAACCATAGATGTATCGTTGTGAAGCATATAAGATTAACTGACTATTTTTATTATGACCGTTCGAAAAAGGAATTATACTTTCAATTTAATTCTTTTGCTTTTTTAATATATTTGTATAAACCGTTTTAAGTGCACTCTCAAACTTACTATTCTCGTTTGGCTTAAAATAGACTTTATCTTTAATTGCATCCGGTAAATATTGTTGGTCTACCCAATTACCGTTGAAGTCATGGGGATATTTATATCCAACTCCCCGATTAATTTTACTTGCACCACTATAATGTGCATCCTTTAAATGGTTTGGAACTTCCCCGGTCTTCCCAGTTCGAATGTCTGATAATGCTGCATCCAATGCTTTATATGCAGTATTTGACTTAGGGGATAGTGCGAGTTCGGATACAGCAACAGATAACGGAATACGTGCTTCTGGAAATCCTAACCGTTCTGCCGCTTCAACTGCAGCAACAGCCCGTGGACCAGCTTGAGGATTTGCCAGTCCAATATCTTCATAGGCAATGACAATCAATCTTCTAGCAATACTCTCAATATCACCAGCTTCAATTAAACGTCCCAGATAATGAAGGGATGCATTGATGTCACTTCCACGAATCGACTTTTGAAAGGCAGAGAGTACATCATAATGAGCATCTCCTCCTTTATCGTGAGAAAAACTCTTTTTTTGCATGCATTCTTCAGCAATTTCTAATGTGATATCGATAAGATTATCATTGTTTTTTGGTGTGGAACTGACTGCTAATTCTAGTCCATTTAAAACAGACCGTAAATCACCATTTGAACTATAAGCAAAATGATTTAATGCTTCATCAGATAACGAAATATGTAAGGAACCGTAGCCATTTTCATCGTCATGTAATGTTTTATGAATTGCTTCCTTTATTTGCTCGATTTGTAACGGGAATAATTCAAATAGATGACAGCGGCTTCGTATAGCCGGGTTTATGGAATGATACGGATTACTCGTTGTACATCCGATTAACGTAATAAGATTATCTTCTAGGTGTGGTAATAAGAAGTCTTGCTTTGCTTTATCTAATCGGTGAACCTCATCTAAAATGAGGACGATCTGTCCCGTCATTTTAGCTTCTTCTACAACAATTTCCATATCCTTTTTACGGTCAACAACTGCATTTAACTTTCTCACAGGTAGAGATAGACTTTTCGCTATCGCATAAGCTAGAGATGTTTTCCCTGTTCCTGGAGGCCCGAACAGAATCATCGATGCAATGGAATTAGCATCGACCATTCGTCGAATTACTTTTCCCTCCCCAACGAGATGGTTTTGGCCAATTATGTCATTGATATGGTTTGGTCTCATTCTGACTGCTAATGGTTTTTGTTTCATAAATCGATCGTTCCTTTAATGGTCATTTCTTTAAGCGTAGTCATTAATGCGATAAAATGCAAGAACAACAATGTTCATGTTATAATTGGTTAGGATATGTATTTTTATCATGCAGTGGTAAGATATAAGAAGTTTCATTCTATTTAAAAAAGTGAATTGTTTATTTTATATATAAAATCAGAGGTGTTACAAATGAAAATATCGACAAAGGGACGTTACGGTCTCACCGTGATGATAGAGTTGGCAAGAAAGTACGGTGAAGGACCAATTTCTTTAAAATCGATCGCAAAAGATAAAGATTTATCAGCACATTATTTAGAGCAACTTGCTGCTCCCTTAAGAAATGCTGGATTAATTCGTAGTGTTCGGGGTGCTTATGGAGGATATATATTAGCAAATGACCCGGAAAACATTACAGCTGGTGATATTATACGTGTACTAGAAGGGCCAATTACTCCTGTAGAAGGAATTGAGGAAGAAGAAGCAGCCCAACAGGCATTGTGGATGCGAATTCGTGATGTATTAAAAGAAGTATTAGATACAACTACCTTGAAAGATTTAATTTTACACGATGACCATCAGCCACAAAAAGAATATATGTTTTATATTTAATACGGAAGGAAGATGGGAATTGATCTATCTTGACCATGCAGCTACAACTCCGGTTCACGATGAAGTGTTGAATAAGATGTACAAATTAGAAAAGGAAATATTCGGAAATCCATCGAGCATTCATCAATTTGGAAGAAAAGCAAAATATTATTTAGATGAAGCGAGAAAATATTTAGCTGATAGTATTCATGCCAATGAAAAAGAAATTATTTTTACGAGTGGAGGGACTGAAGCGAATAACTTAGCAATTATTGGCACGGCCTTAGAAAATGAATATAATGGTAATCACATTATTACATCGGCCCAAGAACACCATGCAATATTGCACATCATGCAATATTTACAGAAACTAGGTTTTCATGTAACGTATTTACCGGTGAATGAAAAAGGGCAAATCAATGTCTCCGATGTTGAACGGACGTTAACGGATCAAACAATTTTAGTTTCAGTAATGACTGCTAATAATGAAACGGGGATCATTCAGCCGATTCAAGAGGTTGCTAACCTATTAAAAGACCATCAAGCCTATTTTCATACGGATGCTGTACAAGCTTACAGCATGTTAGATATTGATGTGAAAGAAATGGGTATCGATCTCCTAACCACATCTGGTCATAAATTAAATGGTCCAAAAGGAATTGGTTTTTTATATGCGGCTGAACATGTTCCGGTTAGACAAATGCAATATGGTGGTTTACAAGAAAAAATGAAACGTCCAGGAACAGAGAATTTAATTGGTGCTGTCGGATATTATATTGCAGCTAAAATGGCGATAGAAAACAGGGAAATAAACACTAAAACATATCGATCTTATAAACAAAAGTTTTTACAAACGTTAACAGAAGGCGAAATTGAATATACTATAAATGGGGATCTTGATTTGGCGATACCAACGATCGTAAACATTAGTTTTCCCGGTACAAAAGTGGATGTGATGTTAACAAATTTGGACTTGGAAGGCGTGGCTGCATCAAGTGGAAGTGCTTGTACAGCTGGCTCACTCGAACCTTCTCACGTATTAAAGGCAATGTATAATAGTCGAAGTGAACGGATTAATAATTCTATACGTTTTAGTTTCGGTTCTGCTAATACATTAGAAAATGTAGAGGAAGCAGCAAACCGAATTGTGAAAGTCATTAAAAGATTAACTGAATAGGAAAGAGGATGATCATGAAAGAAAAAATACGGGTTGTCGTAGGAATGAGTGGTGGAGTTGATTCTTCCGTTGCAGCCCTTTTATTAAAGGAACAAGGATACGATGTAATTGGAGTTTTTATGAAAAATTGGGATGACACGGATGAGCGTGGAGTATGTACGGCGACAGAAGACTATGAAGATGTGATTCGTGTTTCTAATCAAATTGGCATTCCATATTACTCTGTAAATTTTGAACAGGAATATTGGGATAAAGTGTTTACGTACTTTCTTGATGAATATCGTTCAGGGAGAACACCGAATCCTGATGTAATGTGTAATAAAGAAATTAAATTTAAAGCCTTTATGGACTATGCGTTATCGATTGGCGCAGATTATGTTGCGACTGGACACTATGCCCAAATTCGTCGTCAAAATGGGAATACAGAGTTATTGCGTGGAGTAGATACGAGTAAAGACCAGACATATTTTCTGAATCAATTAACTGCTGATGTTTTATCGAAAGTTCTGTTCCCATTAGGGCATTTAGAGAAAAAAGAAGTTAGAAAAATTGCAGTAGAACATGGTTTAGCAACAGCAAAGAAAAAAGATAGTACGGGTATTTGTTTTATTGGAGAAAGAAATTTCAAAGAGTTTTTAAGCGAATATTTACCTGCACAACCAGGGAAAATGCAAACGTTAGCTGGGGAAATAAAAGGGATGCATGACGGTTTAATGTATTATACGATTGGACAACGACATGGACTTGGAATCGGTGGCCAGGGTGAGCCATGGTTTGTCGTTGGAAAAAATGTTGAAGATAACATTTTATACGTCGAGCAAGGGGATTCGAATCCTTATTTGTATTCAGATGCTTTAATTGCAACGGACGTAAATTGGTTGAATGAAGTAAATCAAACATTTACATGTACGGCTAAGTTTAGATATCGTCAAAAAGATAGTCCAGTTAATGTGACGTTGATTGAAAATGGAAAAGTACGTGTTGATTTTCACCATAAAGAAAGAGCTGTTACACCAGGTCAAGCCGTTGTCTTTTATCAAGATGAAGTTTGCTTAGGTGGCGGGATTATTGAAGAGATTCACCGAGATAACGAACAACTCCAATATGTTGGATAAAAAAAGACTATGTTAAGAAAATTCTTAAGATAGTCTTTTACGCATATAAGAAAAAGGAGCATGAATGTTGGGCAAACAAGAAAAAGCGATACAATTATTAAAACAAAATAAGTATGAAGAAGCAGCAAAACTATTTATCGAAATCATTGATGAAAATTCCGAGGATCCAATCGGGTATATTAACTTCGGAAATTTATTAGTAATGATGAATAATTTCGAAGAAGCGGAGCGTTTTTATTTTAAAGCAATCGAAATCGATGAAAAAGCTGCGACCGCATTTTCTGGTTTAGGGAGTTTATATTATGAGCGTGGGCTACTGGAAGAAGCAGAGAAAATGCTGCAACATGCTGTTCACTTAGGAGTCGAAGACAGTGAAGCGTATTACTTACTCGGCCTGATATATGTGAAAAGAGAAAACGTCATGATCGCTATACCTTATTTGCAACGTGCAGTTGAACTCGGTAATGACACGGACAAAAAGTTTCAATATGGCTTGGCGTTAGCACAAACGAATTACCTGAAAGAAGCAAAAAACATATTGAAAGAAGTAATTGATGAAGATGCCTCCCATGCAGATGCACTGTATAATTTAGGAATCATTAAGTTACACGAGAAAAAATTGGAGGAAGCATTAGCCTATTTTGATCAAACTTTAATGTCACAGCCTGACCATTCATTAGCGAAAAAAGCGAAACAAAATATGCTAAAAATGAAAGATAAAACATGAGGGTGTACGATAACAATGGAACAAACGGATAAACGTGGTTTTATTAAAGGAGAAATTTTATTTACAATTTTTGAAAATGAGGCAGAGCACTTCTCCATTGCAAAAATTAAAATCCATGAAACGAATGAAGATTACGCTGAAAAAGATATTGTCGGTAAAGGATATTTTAGTAATTTACAAATAGGAGTTGTGTACCAATTTTTTGGTCACTTAGAAACACACCCTAAGTATGGCGAACAATATAATATTACCGCATATCAAACGTTTGTTCCGAAAACAAAAGAGGCGGTAGTTTCTTATTTATCGAGTGATTTATTTTACGGCATAGGAAAAAAAACTGCAGAAAATATCGTTGGAAAATTAGGCGAGCATGCCATTTCAAAAATATTAGATAATCCAGATGTGCTTTTTTCGATCCCTCATATGAAAAAGAAAACAGTCCAGACACTTGTGAAAACGTTACAGGAAAATCAAGGCTTTGAAAAAATAGCAATCCAATTAACTCGTTTTGGAATCAGTCTAAAAATGGCTCAAACGTTATATCAAACATATAAACAAGAGACAATGACACTTTTGAATGAAAATCCGTATCAGTTTATTTATGATATTGAAGGCTTTGGATTTTTAATGGCAGATAAAATAGCTGAAATCAACGGACTTTCTAAAACAGATGATCACCGAATACGTGCTAGTTGTATTTATGCCTTACAATTAAGTGTTTTGGATGGGCATGTGTACTTTCCTTTGGATGAATGTATTCAAAAGATGCAGGACATCTTAAAAGTCCCTTCTCTTACGAAGGATGATCTCAATGTCTTTCTTGATGAATTGGCAGAAAATAAGAAAATTATTATCAAGGAAAATAATATATACTTACCAAGTTTATATTACGCAGAAGAGCAATTTAGTTCACACGTTAAACGAATTATGGAAAAAGAAGTGCAAACGAAAGTAACGGATGCCGAACTAATGAAAATTATCGGGGAAATTGAAGAAGAAGAATTTTTAAGTTACGGGGAAGACCAATTTACTGCGATTAAACAGGCCCTTCATTCTAAACTGATGATCCTTACCGGTGGTCCAGGTACTGGAAAAACAACTGTCATTAAAGGAATTTTGAAAGCTTTTGCCGATATCCATGACTTATCGATGCATCGTCATGACTATGATAAAGCTTCTGATTATCCTTTTGTCTTAACAGCTCCAACGGGAAGGGCTGCCAAAAGGTTGCACGAATCAACAGGCATTACAGCGATGACGATTCACCGTTTATTAGGTTGGGATGGTAACGATCGTTTTGAAAAAAATGAATACGAAAAGCTCACTGGAAAGTTTCTAATTATCGATGAATTTTCAATGGTAGATACTTGGCTTGCTAATCATCTATTTAAAGCAATCCCAGATGATATGCATGTTCTTTTAGTTGGAGATGAAGATCAGTTGCCTTCTGTTGGCCCCGGACAAGTATTATCTGATTTGTATAGTAGTGAACGAATTCCATATGTACAATTAAAGGAAGTATATCGACAAAAAGAAGGTTCAAAAATAATTCAATTAGCTCATTTAATAAAAAATGATGCATGTACGAAAGAAGATCTTGGAAAAGATAAAGATTTTAGTTTTATCCCGTGTAAAGCCCATCAAGTTATTGACGTAGTGACGACAATTTTTAAACGGGCAAAAGCAAAAGGGATTTCGTTAAATGATATACAAGTGCTTGCTCCTATGTACAAAACAGAAGCAGGAATACATGTAATAAACCAACATGTACAGAAATTAGTGAATCCAAAGTGAAAACAAAAAAGAGAAAGACATATAAACGATGCCATCTATCGTGTCGGAGATAGAGTTATTCAGTTAGTAAATCAACCGGATGATGGTGTATATAATGGAGATATTGGTGAAATCG
>Ga0079226_10000963_pt1 | contig 21587 bp, 23 predicted proteins | sample Poulit2014_FD_76345 | JGI IMG/M metagenome (GOLD analysis project Ga0079226, IMG submission 76345) | Agricultural soil microbial communities from Georgia to study Nitrogen management - Poultry litter 2014 | ecosystem: Environmental > Terrestrial > Soil > Agricultural land | place: USA: Georgia... | reverse complement strand
GCGTTCAAAAAGCAGCTTCATCCTATTTCCCCCATCCACTCATATAGTAGTATTGTAACACGAACTTTCATCGTTGAGAAGCCTTCTCAGTTATAAAAATAAAATTAATTACAATAAAAATCATTTTTCACAGACTATAGTGTTTATAATTCAAACTACTTTAGTCAAACAAAAAAAGAACTGTCTTTTTTTACAGCTCTTTTAAATATTTATAACAAAAGAACCCCTGTCGGACAAGGGTTCTTGAATCAAAACTATTTTACTGCATCTTTCAATGCTTTACCAGGTTTAAACGCTGGTACCTTACTTGCTGGAATTTGAATTTCTTCTCCTGTTTGCGGATTACGCCCTTTACGTGCTGCACGAGAACGTACTTCAAAGTTACCAAATCCGATCAATTGAACTTTTTCTCCTTTAGCAAGAGAATCTTGAATTGATGAAAATACAGCATCTACTGCTGCAGTTGCGTCTTTTTTAGTTAAGTCAGTCGCTGCTGCAACTTTTTCGATTAATTCTGCCTTGTTTGCCATGGATGGATTCACCTCCTGAAAATTTGATGGTAATTTGCTAATCTGCACGCTTCTTGAGTGGTCCAAAAAGACGTGATAAATATTGATTTTTCGAATCAACATTCTGATAATACGTTATCACAAGAATCTTTTAATATCAAGGATTTTCGCTATTTTAGCAAGGTTTTTTTGCTAATTTAACAAAAAATATCTTCCTTTGTAAAAAAGAATGAATTATGATACAATCATCATTTTCGCTTACGTGGAATAATTCGAATCGGCGTAGCTTCAAAACCAAAAGCAGCACGAATCTGATTCTCTAAAAACCGCTCATAAGAAAAATGCATTAGTTTTTCATCGTTAACAAAAATAACAAAGGTAGGCGGTTTAACCGTTACTTGTGTGGCATAAAAAATCTTCAAGCGACGTCCCTTATCTGTAGGTGTAGGATTCATTGCAACAGCATCCATGATCACGTCATTCAGGATCGAAGAAGGCACACGCAAATTTTGATTCATACTTGCTTGTTCGATCAGTTCTGGCAAGTGATTTAAACGTTGTTTAGTCACCGCTGAAACAAATACGATCGGAGCATAATCTAGATACAGAAACTCATCTCTGATCTTCTTTTCAAACTCTTTCATGGTCTGAGTTTGTTTTTTTAATAGATCCCACTTGTTAACCACAATGATCACTGCGCGACCTGCTTCATGGGCAAACCCTGCAATTTTTTTATCTTGTTCGCGAATCCCTTCTTCTGCATTTAAAATTACTAAAACGACATCTGAACGGTCAATTGCCGTCATCGCCCGCATCACGCTGTATTTTTCGGTCTTTTCGTAAACCTTACCACGCTTACGCATACCCGCTGTATCGATCATAGTAAACTCTTGTTCAGCTTCATTTACAAAATGAGTATCCACAGCATCTCTGGTCGTACCTGCGATATCTGATACGATCACACGCTCTTCTCCTAATAAAGCATTAACCAAAGAGGATTTCCCCACATTCGGTCTGCCAATCAAACTGAAGCGGATCGAGTTGTCATCCATTTCTTCAGATTGTCTCGGAAAGTTCTTTACTACTTCATCTAATACATCTCCCAAACCGATACCATGGCTGCCGGAAATAGGAAATGGATCTCCTAAACCCAGCGAGTAAAAATCATAAATTTCTGTTCTTAATTCAGGATTATCTACCTTATTTACAGCTAAAACCACAGGCTTATTGCATTTATATAAAATATTTGCCACTAATTCATCTGCTTCAGTGATTCCTTCGCGAATACTCGTGATAAAAAGAATAACATCTGCTTCTTCAATTGCAATTTCTGCCTGAAACTTGATCTGATTTTTAAAAGGTTCATCGCTTAGATCGATCCCGCCAGTATCAATCAAGTTAAATTCATGGGTCAACCATTCACCCTTGGCATAAATGCGATCACGTGTTACCCCTGGAGTATCTTCTACAATTGAAATACGCTGGCCAACAATTCGGTTAAATATGGTGGATTTACCGACATTGGGACGTCCTACAATTGCTAATGTTGGATTGATCATTTTTTCACCTCCAATTTTAGTTGCTTGACATAATTACTATACAAGCTCTTTATCATTTAACTTCATTAGTTTAACCAAGGAAACTATTTCTTGCAAGCATTCTAATAAAAAAGAAAAAATTTTTCATTTTTTATGAAAAAATCATCTAACTTTTATTTAAAAACTGACTAAATAATTTCAAAAGAAAAGGACTGCCCAGAGCAGCCCTTACTAATAAAAAATTGTTTATTCTTGATCTTCATCGTCTAATGTTTTACCTAAAAGATCACCCATGGTAAAACCAGAGCCATCCTCGTCATCATGATATTCTTCTACTGGTTCTGCTTTTTCTTCTTCAACTTCAGGTTTTTCTTCCAAAGCTTTAATGCTCAAAGCAACCCGTCTTTCTTCAGGTTTTACATCTAGAACTTTTACTTTGATCTGATCGCCTTCAGTCAAGACCTCATGTGGTGTTGCAATGTGTTTATGTGAAATTTGTGAGATATGAACTAAACCTTCAACACCAGGGAAGATTTCTACAAAAGCGCCAAAGCTTGTCAGACGTTTAACTGTTCCATCTAACACACTGCCTTTAGGGGCTTTTTCTTCAATATCATCCCAAGGTCCAGGCAAGGTATCCTTAATTGATAAAGAAACCCGTTCTCTAGTTGGGTCGACTGATAAAACAGCCACATTCACTTTGTCACCAACATTTAAAACATCGCTTGGCTTACCTACGTGAGCATGAGAAATTTCAGAAACATGGACTAATCCGTCAATGCCGCCCAAATCAATAAAAGCACCAAAATCAGTCAAGCGAGCAACTGTTCCTTCAATAACATCACCTTCGTGAATAGATTCAAGTAAAGCTGCCTTTTTCTTTTCTTTGTCTGCTTCAACAACTGCTTTATGTGATAAAATCAAACGATTTTCAGAAGGTTCGATTTCGATGATTTTAAAAGTTAAAGTTTTTCCTTTGTATTCACTAAAGTCTTCTACAAAATAGTCTTCTACCATAGAAGCCGGTACAAAACCACGTACACCTACATCTACAACTAAACCACCTTTTACGACATTAGTAACAGGTGCTTCGATGACTTCACCATTTTGAAATTTAGCTTCAATTTCTTCCCAGACCTTTTTGGCATCTAAGCGACGTTTGGAAAGTAAATAACTGCCATTTTCTTTATCTTTGCCAATTGAAGAAATAACCACTAAGTCGAGCATATCGCCAACTTTCACGATTTCATTGATATCTTCTATAGGTGATGTAGATAATTCTTTGGCAGGAACGACACCCTCAACTCCTGTACCTTCAATTCCGATGACGGCTTGTCGATCTTCAATAGCCAGCACCTCACCTTTAACAATATCACCGACTTTTACTTCGTGAAAAGCGTTTAATGCGTCTTCCATTGTTTCGCCGTTTTCTTCAAAATTCTTTTTTTCAATATCTGTCATTACATATGTCCTCCTAACCAACGATTTAAAAGCACTACACATATCATAGTGTATGCTATTACTGAAAAAAAATAAAGCGATTTCTGTTTAATTCCCTATAAAAATTCAACTTTACCCATCTTTTATCTATTCTACCAGTATTTAAGCATTTATTCAAATCAGGATAAAAATAAATTATCATTTAACGCCAAGTGCTTTACAACATCTTTTCACTGATAATTTGTCTAATTTTACTGACTACCTGCTCAATTGTCAAACCAGTAGTATCAAGCAAAACAGCATCGTCTGCCTGTTTTAACGGTGAAGAACTGCGATGGGAATCCGTATAGTCTCTTTGCTCGATTTCTTTTTTTAAGGTAGTAAAGTCAGTCGCGATCCCTTTTGCCTGATTTTCTTTAAAACGGCGTTGCGCACGTTCACTGGCAGAAGCAACTAAGAAGATCTTAACTTCTGCTTGTGGTAATACGACTGTACCTATATCACGTCCATCCATCACCACTCCACCATTGTCAGCAATTTTTTGTTGCCTGATTACCAATTCTTTTCTGACTAACGGAAAAGCAGATACTTCAGACACATTATTTGTCACTTCAGGTTGACGGATTTTATCGGTCACATCTTCATCGGCTAAAAATACTAGTTGCCGCTCTTTTGCCTGACAGAAAGTAATCGGGTATTGCTGGATCAGCTTAACTAAAGCATGCTCATCATTAAAAGAAACCTGATATTTAATGGCAGCATAGGTCACACAGCGGTACATCGCCCCAGTATCTGTATAAATATAGGCTAGATCTTCTGCAATAATCTTGGCAACGGTGCTTTTGCCTGAGGAGGCCGGCCCATCAATTGCAATATTTATTTTCTTCATGCTGTCTCTCCCTTATTCAAAAATAATTAGGAATTAGTCTATTAAGCTAATCCCCAACTATTCTCACTTCTTATTGCTTTTAGAATTAAGTAAACAACTTATTGTTGATTATTTAATTCTTAATTGATCCCCCGGATTGATATGAAAAGTATCAACTGTTGTATTATTTAATTCAGCTAGTTCTTCTGCTGTCATGCCATAACGAGCAGCTACTTGCTGTAAGCCATCACCTGCTTGTACAGTAGCATATTGTCCATCTGTTTGAGAATCCTGATCATCTTGATCTGTTTCCTTATTTTGTTCATTATCATCTGCGACAACTTCTGACGATGAACTTTTTGAAGTGGTTGACTCTGTCGTACTTTCTTCAGAACTTTCTTTCGTCGTTGAAGTTTCTTTGGTTGATGATTCTTTTTCTTTGGTCGTAGTTGAAGTTGTCGTCGTTGTAGTTTGTTCTGTCTTAACGGCAGTATCGTTATTATTTTTTTTATTTACCACCCAAATGCCTGCTATAGTCGGAATGGCAACAATCAAAGCCAACAATAAAACAACGATCGTCAAAAAAGTGCTACTTCCTTTTTTTTGTTGACGTTTTTGTGACCGAGAGATATTTTCGGGATCCTCATCTTCATAAATTGGTTGCTCCCATGGTTCTTGTTCGTTTTTGTGTCTATCTTTTCTACTCACTGCTTGATACCCCCTATTATCTTTCCGCTGTATTATATCATAGGCTAACCTCAATTGTCTTCTTAAATTAACAGGAAAAAAGTATGTTAAAACATTTTTAGTAAAATACTCTGCCAGCTTTTTAGCTCAACTGTCTGTTTTCTTTCAGTCACTTTTTTTAAGCTGGGTGAATAACCATGAAAATCACAACAATTATGTGGTACATCGACTAAAGCTTCATCAAAATAAGACAAGATAAAACGCCGTCGACAAGATGAACAATGAATATAAGCTAACATCACTTGTAATTTTTGTTCTTTATTTTGCTCATTTTTTATCAACTGCTGTAAAAAGGTAGCCAGTCCTGTCCGATGGCTTTGTTTCAGCCATTTCTGCTGTAGTTCTGACATTTGCTTTTCTTGTTTTTGAGCTATCCTAAAGCTGAAGAGTTCTCTTTCTTCAATTGCTTGCTGTTGCATAAAATAATGTATATTTTCATCATTTTTCTGATAAAATAAAATAGCATCACTCGGATATCCATCACGACCACTCCGGCCGATTTCCTGTAGGTAGTTTTCCAGACTATCCGGCAGATCATAATGAATGACTTGTCGGATATCCGGCTTATCTACTCCCATACCAAAAGCATTCGTACAAATCAAAAATTGTAGCTTATTATTGATAAACTGATCCTGCAGTATTTTCCTTTGACTGCTGTCAACCCCCCCATGATAGTAACCTACAGAGAACATATTCTTTAATTGATAATACAGTTCTTCTACTTTTTTCCTAGTCGCACAATAAATAAGCCCTGCTTTGCTGTTGGCAGATAAATATTTTTTTAATTCAGTAAATTTATCTTGTGTTTTAATAACCGTTAAAGAAATATTAGGGCGGTCAACTGAGTAGCAGAAACTCTGTTGTTTAGCTCCTAATAATAAATCTCCAATTTCTTTTTTTACAACAGTTGTTGCTGTAGCAGTCAGGGCAAGCGTAAGCGGATTTTGCAGCTGTTTTTTAGCATAGCTTAAATTACGATACTCAGGTCGAAAATCGATACCCCATTGTGAGATACAGTGCGCCTCATCGACTACTAATAAGCTGATCTTTAGCTGTTTAAAGTGCTGCAATACTTCTGGCTGTAATAACATTTCCGGACTCAGAAAAAGAAATTTATAAGAATTTAAACGCTGAAAAACATACTTGCGTTCAGCCAAAGTCAACTGGCTGTTAATAATCGCAGCCTGCTTAATACCGGCTTTTTGTAAAGCCAGCAATTGGTCTTCCATTAGAGAAATCAGAGGCGTTATAATCACTACTGTGCCCTCCATTAAATACGCAGTTAACTGATAACAAAGGCTTTTGCCTGTCCCTGTGGGTAAGACAGCCAAAGTATCATAACCTGCAAGCAGTGACTGGATAACCTCTTTTTGACCGGGGCGAAAACTTTTATACTGAAAATAATGAAATAACGCATCTTCTAGCATATCTTTTGTTTTTTCCTCCAAATCTGATAAAGCCGTATTTCTAAAAAAGAGGCAGAAAATTCTTCTGTCAGTTCTTTAAAAGGGTAACGAAATGATGACTGAGGCAAATGAACGAGACGCTGGCAGGTAGCTTGTGGTAAAAAGTTTGTAAAAGGAAAGTTCTGATCGACGATCGCCCATTCGATCAGATGGTCCTGAATAGTCCCTTTGGTTAAATTCCGATACTGCATCACATGGGCTAGATCATTTCCTTGTAAAAACAGCCGGCGCGTCTGATACATACTTTGATTCCCACTTTGCAATAATACCTCATGCAGACAAGAAAACAGCACTTGCGGGCGCTTTTGACAAACCTCATTTAAAAAAGCATGTATCGCATTTGACTGGTATAATTGTCCCCAGGGAAAAACCTTATATTTAGCTGGCATCATTTGAAAAAAAGCTTGCCCCTGCTGCTCAAAACCAGCTAAGGACCCGGCTAAAAAATCAGCCTGTTCTTTATTTAAAGCAGAAAAAATCAAATATAATTCTTTTTTTAGCAAATCTGGTAAAGCTTGACCATAGTGATAAACTAGCTGGCGGATTCGCTCAGTATATGCTATTGAATTTTCTAAAGGAATATAATCTTTCTTTTTTCCTAAAAAGGAAGCTACTTGCACTAAAAAACGGACTAAGCGCCAAGATTGCTCTTCTTTACGACCGAAGCGAAAATAATTGAGGGCTTGAAAATCCTCTTGAGCCAATAAAAACTCATGATCTGCCTGTCTTACTACTAACTCTAACTGCTCTTCTGTAATTTTTTCTTGTTTTTTTAAATCAGTGAGTCTTTTTTCAAAATCTTCTTGTCTTAAAGATGGTAAAACTGATAAAAGTGGTAATAGATCATGAAAAAAAGCAAAGGAGATAACAGAAGAACTGCGTTTACCAACTAAAACTTGATAAAGAGTAGTTTTTTTCAACTTGTCATCTGCTAAAAATAAGGATAAAATAAATTCGTTCATAAAATCCTCCAGAAAGAATGTGCTAAAATGTCTCGTCTATGTAAGATTTTACCCGAGCATTGTATCGCTTGTGGTCTTTGCGCTTTGTATGCACCTGACATCTTTGACTATAATGAAAATGGAATTGTTTTATTTGCCCAAGAAATCGGAGCTTCCCAACAGTTTATTCATGAAAATGAAGCAGCTGCAGTCATTAAAGCTTATAAAGAATGTCCAGTCCATGCAATTTTGCTGGAAAAATAACTTACTCTCATTATACGTTTGATTTTTCTCATTGAAAAGTTTATCTTTTAAAACTTATAAAAAAAGACCGCTTGGAAAATTTTTCCATTCGGTCAATTTTTTTATAAAGAGTCTTCAATTCTAAGCCTGAATTCTTTTTTCAATTAATGGAAGAATGCGGATTAGAAAAATGTTTCTTTTTATTTAACCACGGCAAAAGTTTGGCATGTAGAACTAAAAATACAGCACTGACTAGTCCGCCTTTTATCAGGTTAAATGGCAATACCCCAGCTACAATGTAATTGGCAAGTGGCATTCCCAGTAAATCCGTTTCTCCCATTTGGAAAAACTTTAAATACAGCGGCGTGATCACAAAGTAATTGGCCACACTCATAAATAAAGCCATCAGTAGAATTCCAGAAAGAGTCCCCATAATTTTATTGCGGAGATTGGCTTTTTTACTAAAGAAATAGTAGATCGGTAAGGTATAAAACAAAGATGCTAGAAAACTAGCCCCGTCGCCTACCATATTGGCCGGATCAAAGCCAGTCATTAAAAGATGTAAAAACGAACGTAAAAATGCCGTCACGATCCCGCTTACCGGTCCAAATAAAAACATACTTAAAATGATCGGTACATCACTAAAGTCGATCTTTAAAAAGCCAAGTGCGGGGATAATCGGAAAGGCTAAGAACTGTAAAACCAATCCCATTGCTGCAAACATTGCTACTGCTACCATTTTCTGTGCTTTGCTGTTCATATAAATCCTCCTAAGTTTCAAGGATCCATCTTCAATTAAAGCCATTGTTTTATCATCTTCTGTATTAAAAAATGCCCTATTTTCTCTATCGAAAATAGGGCATTGGACTAACAGAAATCAGATAAGTCAAATACGCTCTATCTTCTTTATCCAGACTTTACTGTCGGTATCGGAATTTCACCGCTTCGACTGCTTTTAAAAAAACAGTTCGTGGACTATCACCACCGGTCGGGAATTACACCCTGCCCCTGAAGACGAACCTTTATTTTTGTTTACAATCTCATTATAACGCTTTTACAGATAATTTCAACTACTTTGTTTGTTTAGCCTGATCTAACAAGCGATGAACTTCATTTTTATGGAGTTCCCGATAATCCCCCGGCTGTAAATTTTCCAAAGTTAGATAGCCATATTTTTCACGTTTTAATTTTTCAACGGGCAAACCACAGGCTTTCAGCATATTTTTTACTTGATGGTTACGTCCTTGGTGAATCGTCAATTCCACAACGCTTTTTTGGGTCTTTTTATCTGTCGATAATATCTTGAATTTAGCTGGTGCCAGAAATTGTCCTTCAACCTTCATTTTTTTAGTGACCGGCATGAGTTTTTCTTTCGTTGCGACACCATTGACCTTGGCTACATAGACCTTATCAATTTCATGTCTGGGATGCATCAGTTTTTGTGAAAAATCACCGTCATTAGTCAATAATAACAAACCAGAAGTATTATAATCTAAACGTCCGACTGGATAGATCCGTTCTGAGATATCGGCAAAATAATCGGTTACCACTCTTCTTTTTTTATCATCTGAAACAGCGGTAATGACCCCTCTTGGCTTATAAAACATAAAATAAACTGGTTCCTCCTGGTAAATCGGTACCTCGTCTACTTCAATCTTATCTTTAGGATTAACCTTCACCCCTAATTCTCGAATGGTTTTTCCATTTACCTTAACCCTTCCCTGGCTGATATACTCTTCAGCTTTTCTTCGTGACGCAACGCCCGCATGAGCAATCACTTTTTGCAATCGATCCATAATCTTCTCCTTTTTTCTTACTGATTCGTGTATAAATCTAAAATTTTATCATTATCAATTTCAGTTTCTACATTCTTTATATCCGGCAATTCCTCTAATGACTTCATTCCAAAATAATTCATAAAAGTTTCTGTTGTCCCATATAGAATCGCCCGACCCGGTCCATCAACTCGACCTTTTTCTTCAATCAGGCGATGAATTAATAATTTTTGGACTGAAGCAGCCGATTGAACTCCCCGGATCTCATCAATTTCCATGCGCGTGATCGGCTGTTTGTAGGCAATAATCGAAAGGCTCTCCAAAGCTGCCTGTGACAGGTGATTAGCACTGGGTGATTTGGCATACTTTTTTAAAATAACAGCATATTCTTTTTTTGTTGTCAGCAAAAAACGATTGCCCAATTCTAAAATATTCAATGCAGATTGTTCTTTTTGCTGATATTGTTCATTCAAAGCCTGAATCAATTCATAGCAATGAGACGCTGTCTGATTGAGTAAAAAGCTCAACTCTTCTAAGCGGATCCCTTCATCTCCAGCTGCAAAAAGCAAAGCTTCCAGCTGACCTAATTCATTCATCGACTACTTCTACCCCCTTTTTCGGATATAATAAAATTTCTTCATAATTCGCATCTTGCACCATGTGAACTTTCTGTTTCTTAACTAACTCTAATAAAGCCATGAAAGTCACAACAATTTCAGCTGTCTCATAAGACTCTAAAAAACTGGAAAGTTTATGTCCAGCTTTTAGATCACTTAGCTGATTTAATTTTTCTTCAATCTTATTCATTTTTTCTTCAATACTAATTTCATCTGCTGTAATTGTTGTTTTAAGGACCTGCCTTTTTTTCTTTTTTTCTAACATGGAACAAAAAGCCAAATATAAATCAACCGTATTGAATTGATCTTCTGATAAATGGGTATCCTCTTTATACTTGTCAATATCCATTGGCTCTTTAGTAAAGTATTCGCTTCTTTCTTCCGCCTTTTCCTTTAACTCATTAGCAGCATACTTGAATTTACGATATTGCAATAATTGAGCCACTAAATCTTCTCTTGGATCTTCTTCATATTCATCTGTATCATCCAGCTCTGCTTTAGGCAAAAGCATTTGACTTTTGATCGACATTAAAGTCGCTGCCATTACGATATAATCTCCAGCCAGATCCAGCTGCAAAGTTTTCATCGCATGGATATATTTCATATATTGTTCAGTGATCTGGGCAATTGGAATATCATAAATATCAACTTCCAATGTTTTTATTAGATGTAGTAATAAATCTAATGGACCTTCAAAAACGTCCAGTTTAATCTTAATTTCTTGCATGACGAACTCCTTTTAAGCACGGGGAAAATATTGTTTATAAACATCGGTCATACGTTTTTTTGTAATATGCGTATAGATTTGCGTAGTAGAAATATCCGCATGTCCAAGTAATTCTTGTACGGTCCGCAAGTCCGCCCCATTTTCCAGTAAATGGGTAGCAAAACTGTGACGTAAAGTATGAGGAGTCACAGTTTTATCGATTCCAGCCATTTGTACGAGTTTTTTTATATTTTTCCAAACTCCCTGACGAGAAAGATGTCTTCCATGGTTATTCACAAACAGGCATTCTTCTTCAGGATGTTTTTTACAAAGCAAGGGACGAACTTGACTTAAATAAGTTTTGATCCAATCAATGGCTAGATCCCCCAAAGGAACGATCCGTTCTTTATCTCCTTTACCGATTGTCTGTAAAATCCCCATATCCAAATGTAGGTCATTTAATTTCAAATGGATCAATTCACTTACGCGCAATCCTGTCGCATATAAAACTTCTAATATTGCCCGATCACGGATTCCTAGAAGGGTCTTTGTATCAGGCGTTTCGATCAGACGCTCAACTTCTGATAAACTAAGAACATCTGGTAATTTCTGTCTTTTTTTAGGTGAGTCGATCTGCTGCATAGGATCATGATCAGTAATGTTTTCTTGCCGTAAAAACTGATGGAAGCGACGTAAACTAGTCACCATTCGGGCAATTGTTGTAAAAGCCTTATTGCTTTCTTGTAAATTCTGTAAAAAATCAAGGATCACAAAGCGGTCCACTGACTGCCAGTCAGTGATCTGCTTTTTTTTAAGAAAAGCCAAATACTGCTGTAAGTCTCTTTGATAACTTTGCCGCGTATTAGCTGACAAACCACGTTCAATTAATAAATAATGCAAATACTCCAAGATTTGTTCTTCCATCATGACCTCTCCTATTCTGCTTTCAAATTATCTCATAGAATGGAGTAAGACTGCAAGCCAAATTAGCGAGTGGCAGACTCCCATTCAGTACGAAAAAAACTCTCAAATGAAAAAGTTCATTTAAGAGTTTTCCTCATTGCTATGTTTCTTTTGACAATCTTGACAAATTCCATGGAAAGTTAAGCGATGGTCTTTAACGATAAAGTGAAAACGTTCTTCTACAACAGCTTCCACATCTCCCAGCAAGTCTTCATTGATTTCTTCAATTTTTCCACATTCCAAACATAATAGATGATGGTGAAAATGCTTTGCTCCTTCTTTTCTCAAGTCATAACGAGCCACCCCATCGTCAAAGCTGATTTTATCGACTACTTTTAATTCCGTTAAAATTTCCAGCGTACGATAAACCGTTGCTAAGCCAATATCAGGATTTTTTTGTTTGACGAAAAAGAACACTTCTTCTGCAGATAAATGATCTTTTTCATTTTCAAGTAAGACGAGTACTGTCATTTCTCTTTGCGGAGTCAACTTAAAACCTGAAGCATGGAGTTGTTTTTTTATTTTACTTAGAGCTTCATTGATATTCATAATCTCCTCCATCGATTAGAATAATTATAATCTGAAATACCTTTTCTTAAATCATTTTACAATAATTATAAAATAGAAAGTAAAAATATACAAGTCCATCTCATTGGGTTTTAGAAATTACTTTTGTCATACCCTTTTCTTGTACAATCAAACCTTTTTTCATCAGATTACCTAAAGCTCGTTTGAATTGTGCTTTACTAATACCAAAAAGTTTTTTGATCTCTTCAGGAGCAGATTTATCTGTAAAAGGCATGCTTTGATTTTCTTGCTGTTCTAAATAAGCGTAAATCATCTGGGCATCTTCAGAAATCACTTCATAAGCTCTGGGCTTTAAGGAAAGATTTAAAATTCCATCTGGTCTGACACCGATCACTCTGCCAGCAACGTATTCCCCCAGGCGTGGTTCACGATAACGCTCAGAAGGATGAATAAAACCAATATTATAGTCGTCTGTCAAAACATAAGTACCGACTAATTTAAGCCGGTAAACTCTTGCCCTGATATCTTTATTTTTCATTTCCTTGTCTGCAGGTCTTTTTAATGATTGAAAAATCATTTCTTCAGCTAGACAAGCCCAAATTCGACCTTTGTCATCGACTCTTAAGCTGACCATCAGACAGTCGCCTTTTTTAGGCCATAATTCATGCATTTCGGGCAGCTCATCTAAAGATAAAGCAATATCTTTATCCGGCAAGCCGATATCTACAAAGACACCTAAATCTCTTCTTACTTCTACTACTTTGGCAACAGCATAATGCCCTTTACGGATCTTAGAGATCTCTGTTGTCAAAACTGCTTCATGCTGCTGATTGACATAACCAAAGCCTTCCACTGCTTCTCCTAATTCATACTTTTTATCTGTTTTTTTTAATTTAAAAGTCTGGCCATTTTTTTGTATAAAATAATTCTCATCATTTTCATCAATGATCAATCCGCTAAAAACGGAAGCTATTAATTCATTCATTTTTTTCTCCTTTATACGATCAAACGAAGTACCGCTATTGTTATAATGCCTGTAATTACAATTTTCATCAAATCTTTCGTGTAAATCCCGACAAACAATGCAGGAATACAAGCAAGAGTTTCAGTAAGCTTAAGACTAGGCAGCTTTCCTGTTTGAATATTCAATAAATTCTGGACCAATAAAGCTGTTAAAATACATAAAGGCAGATAATCCAGGAATAACCGAACTTTGCCAGGAAAGTTCATTTTTTTAGCAAAAGCAAAAGGTAAAATCCGCGGGATCCAGGTAACAATAAAACAACCTGCAATTAAATAGAAGTACTCAGAACTTATCATTGGTCAACACCCCCGTTAAACATCCAGTCAAAGCAGCTAAAATTACAGCAATTTCTGGTGAAGTCAGCCACATCAACACATATAAAACAATAATTACACTGGCTAAAACAATTAAAGTCTGCTTTGTTCTGGTTTTTAATGGAATTTCTACTTGAAACAAAAATAAACCTAAAAACATAGCGACTAATGCAAAATCCAGACCTAATTTTTCTGGATCAGGAATAAATTTTCCTAAAATTGCCCCTAAAACTGTGGCACTTATCCAAGTGAAGTAAGCACAAATATTTAAACCATTAGTCCAGCTGACACTCACCTTGTCAGCTTTTTTTAAAGCCATCGTCAACACGCCGTAGGATTCATCGGTCAATAATGTTCCGATGCCAATGTTTTCTAGTAAAGAAGACTGACGAAAGTAAGGTGCCACCGATAAACTCATTAAAAAATGACGTAAATTAACTAAAAAAACCGTTGCAATAATTGAGCTAACAGGTGCTTTAATAGCGATCAAGCCACATATTATGAATTGAGCACTACCCGCATAGACAAAAACGGACATTAAAAAAATGGCAAATATCGATAAGCCCACCCCTTTACCTACAACTCCTAAAGCAAAACCGATCCCCAAGTAACCTAAAATGGTGGGAACACAGTCTTTGATTCCTTCTTTAAAAGTTATATATTCAGTTTGTTTCACAAAAAAGCCCCCTTACAGATTCGTTTACTTTTCATCATAACGAATCTGAGAGGAGGAAACAAGTTTTTTTTAATTGCCGCCGTTACCACGGAATTCCCCTGTTTTTGCATTAATTGTTACAATATACATTGGAAAGGCTGATTTGCCAATGCCTTTTAGAATTTTTGACTTATTGTTAGTGGCATACAAATTATAGTAGCCTTCACCATCAATAATTTGCGCTTTTTCTACATAGTAGCCGCCAGAGACAATATAGCCACGCGAAATGCATTCATTGATCACTTTATCATAGACACCAGAATTCCAATTCCAAGCATCATTATTGCTATCTGCAACATCATTCTGATCCGCTGAAATGATAGGCTGGTTTGAACTGTTTGTTTTGGCTGAAGCTAAGGATCCACTGTTTTTTGCCGCTTTTTTGTCCTGACTATCTTCTGTTGCCTTTTTTGCAGCAGCTTTTTCCGCCTTTTCTTTCTCTTCGGCTTTTTCACGAGCTACTAAAGCCTGACTGACAGTCTTTAAATCTTTTAACAGCGATTTTTTTTCATCACTATCGTATAATTGATCTACTGTTTTTTGAGCCTTTTCTACATCTTTGCGGCTCACTGAATCAGCTAATTCACCCTTTTTATAAGAAGCTAAAAGTGTTTTTACTTCTTTATCTGCTTTGTCAACTGCTTGATTCTCATTATTCGCCTGTTCTATTGCCTGGTTGACTAGCCTGGCAAAGTCATCGTCAGCTTCTAAAGAGTCCATCGCCATTTTTTGATCTGTTTTAGCATGGACATCTTCTTGCAACTTACCATCAACTAAAACAGCAGCATTAAAATAACTATTCAATTCTTTGGTTTTATCTGCTTTATAAGTAAGATCTTTCTTCTTGGCTGCTATTTTCTTATATTGTTTTTCAGAGGAATAGTTATCTAAGTTTTTAGTAGTATTTGTAATGTCCTCTTGAGTAACATCATTGTAAATAAAATTATGACTTTCATCGGTATAATAACTATCTAGTTTTTCATCTATTGCAGCTAATTTTTGTCTGTTTTCTATCTGTTCTTCTTTAGCAGCTTCCACTTTTTGAGCATGTTGATAATAAGTAATTCCTCCAACTGCAATAACTAGTAAGGCAGCTGCTGTTAAGATATAATTTTTTTTGCGATCTTTTTTTTCTCTTTTACGAGAACGGCCTTTTACTGTCTTCTTTTCCTGGGCGGATGATTTCTCTTTATCTGAGAAAGAATTTCCCTTTCTTGAAGATCTTTTCTCACCAGCAGTCGTCTCATCTTTATGACTTTTGATATATTCAGCCAAGACCGGATTATCAGACTCATTTTCTTTTTGATCGCTATGATCCTGTTTTTTTGTATCATCTGTCTGATTTTTATCTGCGTGCTTAGACGCTGCTTTTTCTTTTGAGTCCTTACTATCCTCATCCTGTAAATCTGAAAAATGTTCCATCACTGTTCCAAGCGGCAGTTCTTTATAATCAGACCAATTGATATCATCATTTTTTAAATTAATCCCACAATTTGGACAAACACTTTGGACTGAAGATAATTCAAATCCACAATTTGGGCATTTCATTTTCCTATCGAACTCCTTTTTAATTTCTAAGTTTTAATCTATCATAGATTCGAACATTCGCCAATAGCCAACTGTTTACGTTTTTATTAAGATATTGTCAGTTCAACCACAGGGATTTATCATTTCGTAGTCATTTTTTAATATTTCAGATAGTGATAATGTATTTAACGAAAGCGATTTTTGAAACATCGGCTTTCATTCATAAAAATAGCCCGAAGATAACGGAAATCTTCGGACCTTTCTTACTATTTTAATCTAAAAAATCTTTTAACTGTTTTGAACGAGATGGATGGCGCAATTTGCGCAAGGCTTTGGCTTCAATTTGTCGAATTCGTTCACGTGTAACACCAAACACTTTTCCTACTTCTTCAAGTGTTCTTGTTCGACCGTCATCGATCCCAAAACGCAAACGCAGAACATTTTCTTCCCGATCTGTCAAAGTATCCAGAACATCTTCTAATTGTTCTTTTAACAATTCATAAGCAGCATGATCTGCCGGACTAGTGGCTTCCTGATCTTCAATAAAGTCCCCCAGATGAGAATCATCTTCTTCACCGATGGGGGTTTCCAAAGAGACTGGTTCTTGGGCAATCTTCAGAATTTCTCTGACTTTTTCAGTCGGCAGATCCATTTCTGCTCCGATTTCTTCTGGTGTCGGTTCACGACCTAGATCTTGTAATAGCTGTCGTTGAATACGAATCAGTTTATTGATTGTTTCAACCATATGAACTGGAATCCGAATCGTTCTAGCCTGATCGGCGATAGCCCGTGTAATGGCTTGGCGAATCCACCAAGTTGCATAGGTTGAAAATTTAAATCCTTTACGGTAATCAAACTTTTCAACAGCTTTCATCAAGCCCATATTTCCTTCTTGAATCAGGTCAAGAAATTGCATGCCGCGACCGACATAGCGCTTAGCGATACTTACGACCAGTCGCAGATTCGCTTCAGCTAGACGCTGCTTAGCTTCCTGGTCGCCCTGCTCAATTTTTAAGGCAAGTTCAACTTCTTCTTCTGCTGTCAACAAATCGACCCGTCCAATTTCTTTTAAGTACATCCGGACAGGATCATTGATTTTTACCCCTGTTGGAGCAGATAAGTCAGCCTTTGGTTTCTTTTTTTCAACTTTTTCAGTCGCCTTTAAACTGTGAGCAGACGGCTCGCCATTTTCATCAACAACACTGATCCCTGCATCTTCGACTTTTTGAATCAGTTTATCCATGCCATCTGCGTCTAAATCATAGGGGGTTGCAAGTTGGTTAGATAAATCGTCATAGACCACTTGTCCTATTGGTTTTTTCGTTTTGATAAAATCTTTTACTGCTTTGTCATAACTTGTTTTTGTTTTTTTTGCCATGCAGAAGGCCTCCTCTTGTTGTTGCTATTTAGCCAGTTTCAATTCCTTTGTAAGATTTATAATTTCAATTGCCAACTCTAACTCTAACTGCTGATTCCCTTTTTGACTTGCTTCTTGTTGCTGTAATTTTTTCTGATTGATCTGGTCAACCAGACTTGAAGCCTGGATCACTTGCAACAAGTCACGAAACTCCTGATCTGTACCTTCAGCAGGGACATTTAAAACTGCTATTGTACTAGTTAGCTGACGCATTTCTTCCTCTTTAAGAAAATCAAGAAACTTTGCTAAAACAAATTCTCCTTGGTTTTCTACATAAACATCATACAGCATATATAGTTCCTGATATTTCTCATGAACGAAGGTCACTTGAGCTTGTTTGAGTTGTTGATTCAATGTCTCATCATTAAACAAACGATATAATAATAACTCCTCCGCCCTTTCAACTTTCGTTTTCGGTTGTCTAAGCTTAGGGCTGGGGCTTGGGATGAAATCTTGTAAAGAAGATCGTTCTTGTCTTTGTCGTTGTTGTTTTAACTGTTGAAATTGCTGTTGCAAAATTTCTCTTGATAATTGAAACTCAGTGGATAGTTGTGTGAGATAACGATCTTGTTCGATCAAAGAATCGACGGCCAGTAGATCATAAAGTAATTCCTGCACATATTCTACCTGCTCTTTTTCGTTTGACAGATTTTTGTCTATCCGACGATACCGCATCTTAAAGGCAAATACAGTTTCTTTTCCATGTTCGCATAAATTGACAAAGGCTTTTTCGTCATATTTTTGCACATATTCATCTGGATCCATTTTTTCTGGTATACTTACTATCGATAAATTCAACGCACTATTTTCTTGAAACAGTCGAATTGCACGATCCGTAGCTTTAATTCCGGCTGAATCCCCATCATAACATAAAATCAGATTTTTTGTTACTCGACTAATGGAAGCAATCTGCTGATTTGTCAGGCTTGTTCCCATTGAAGCAATACCATTTTTTAAACCAGAACGATAAGCTGCCAACACATCCATAAAACCTTCAAACAGATAAACTTCATTACTTTTACGGATACTGGCACGTGCCTTATCATAGTTAAACAAAACTTCACTTTTGTTAAAAATTTTAGTTTCAGGCGAGTTTAAATACTTGGGCTGATCTTCTTGCCTAAAAGACTCCGTTGCCAGAAAACGACCAGAAAAAGCGACTGTTTTTGCTTGAGCATTACGAATAGGAAACATGATCCTTTGATAAAAACGATCCAGCAGTTCCCCATTTTCTTTTTCAACAAATAATCCTGTCTCTTTAAAATTATTTTCATCCAAAGCTTCATTGCGAAATATCCGTAACAAAAAATCACGCTGTTCAGGTGCAAAACCAATCTTAAATTCTTCGATCAGCGCATCTGTTAATCCTCTTTCGTGCAGATAGTCCAGTGCCTCTTGACCAGCTGCAGTATTTACCAGCATATGATGATATATCTCAACTGCTTTTTCATGCAGCTGGATCAACATTTGATCTACAGAATTCAAGTCATCATTGGTAGTAGATAAATGTCGATAACTATCATCAATTGGAATGTTTTCCATATCAGCTACTTTTAAAACAGCTTCTGTAAAAGAAATTCCTTCGATTTCTTGTATAAAAGTAAAAACATTACCACCTTCACCACAGCCAAAACAATAATAAAATTGTTTATCCTCTGCTACTGAAAAAGAAGGCGTTTTTTCATTATGGAAGGGACACAATCCAGTATAATTTTTGCCTGATTTTTTCAGCTGCACATATTGTCCTACGATATCAACAATATTCGTTTTTTCACGAATATCATCAATCACTTGTGGTGGGATTTTTGCCATATTGTCTCACCTCCAAAATAAGATGAGCTGTTCTATCGGTAAAAAATCGCACCAATTAATATTAGTGCGACTTAAAATAGACAGTTTTCTACATTTACTATTATAACAAATTCTGTAAATTTTTCAATTTTTTTGCCTTCTTATTTATAGCTTTCTTCTAACCGACTCATCCAGGCACCCAATAAAGCTCCTAGTACGCACATGATCAAACAAGCAAAATAACCGCTAAAAGTAAATCCGCTGTAATCAGTAGGTATGATCATTATTGTCGAAGCAAAGACAATTCCCATAATAAAGTGAAACAGTTGGGGATAAGCTCTGCTGAAAATATAGTCTACTACTTTTGATAGACTCAAAACCGTCACCACACCACCTACTGCAATCGGAAGGATTACTGACATATCTAGTTGATTGATGCCGTCAGACATAGCTTTATACATTCCCATATAAACTAAAAAATTAGACGGACTCAAGCCAGGTACGATCATGCCCAAAGCAATCAGAAAACCGGCCAATGTCCAAGTCCAGATATTTTGTGGTACTTCAGAAAACAAACTGGCACCTTGCCACAAAAAAATCAGGCCGCCAGCAAAACTGACTGCAAGAATAATCAAGTCCCGTCCTGACCGCCCCTTTTTCCCAGCTTCTTTCCACAAGGCTGGTACTGTTCCTAGGATACAACCCACAAAAAACCATAAAATGATCGTCTCATAAGTTCCCAGCAAAAAACTGACTACAAAAGACAATAAAAACACTCCAGTGACCCCACCCAAACCAACTGGAATGAAAAACAAAACATTTTCCTTAAAATTTCTAGTAAGATGGGCCAGAAAACTGATGATTTTTTCATAAATACCAAAAATGGCTGCCAATGCACCACCGGATACTCCCGGCAAAATAAAGCCCGATCCGATAAACATCCCTTTTACAAAACGTAATAGCCAGTCTTTCCTATTCGTCTTTGTCATTTGCGTTTCATTTTCCACTTATCGTTCACTCCCAAAATTTTATCTTATCAAAATAAAAAGTTTGTTACTTTTATTTTTCTTTCATTATTTTTAACTAATTGTGCATAATAAAAGTTGCCGCCATTGTGATAGAGGTAACCTCCGTTATAAAAGAAAGCTCTGAGATTCAAATAACGATATCGACTTTGTTCTTCATTGCCTAACTGCGGAGCCAGAACAGTGCTGGAGTATTTTTCAGCAATTTCCAGACTATTTTTTTTGCCGTTTTCAGCAACATAGTCAATATAATCCAAGCCAAAATTATAAGCTTGCACAGCCGTCCAGATATCACAGTCCTTTTGATCGGCTTTTTTGATTGCTTGAGCTAAATAAGACACTCCCTGATCAATACTTTCTTGAGAATCTTCAATTTGCCCCGGAAGCCCGCTTTTACTTTCAGAACTTTGCATGGGATCGTCGTTGTCTCCTTTAGTTTCAGTAAAAATAATAGCCAGTGCTAACTCTTTATAGTCAGTAATATTTTCAGCTGCAATTGCTTTTTCTACTTTTGTTTCATATTGATGGACCTGCTTTAAAATCTGATAATTATGATATAGATAATACAGTCCTAAGCCAAGTAATAAGAAACAAAAAAGGAATACAATTTTTTTAAAAAATTTTCTTTTCTTAATTTTCATAAATAATTATCCTATCCTCTTATATCAGATATCAGACTACTATTTATCAAAAGCGGTGTCTAGCAAACAAATGAAAAGAAAGGAATCTTTAAGAAAATACAAGTTTTCTTAGAAAATCTTATTAGCGTGATTCAACAGGTGTAGCTGCAAATTTTTCAATCAGCGGGATTACTTCAAGCTTTAATTTATATTTTCTTTGCAGAGCACTTTCGATTTGAAAACGATTCGTTTTTTGAGTTGAAATTACGGCTAGTAAACGGTCACCTTTATTTGACTTTTCTTTTAGTTCGATATTTTCATGTTCTTTTTTTAAATAAAAGTTTGGATAACCTGCGATTTTTTTCCCAAATTCAGCAAAAGTCATTACAGCAGCTGAGGCCTGTGTTTGCATTTGCTTATTTTCATCAGGCTCTTTAAGTGGTACTTGCCAGTATCTGGCAATTTCTTCAGCTAAATTAGCACTAAATCGGTCTGCCAAGCCTTTTTCTCCTGCTTGGATCCTTTTAAGCACATGATGATAATTTTCATCGATAGGGATAGAAACAGTGGCCTTATCCCCTTTTAAATCCTTACGATAAATTAACAAACGATCTGAATGATTGGCTAAGATAGAAACTTCAATAGATAAACCAAAATTCTTTTCTGCTTGTCTTTCGATCAAGTGTAAAAAGTTTACTTGTACTTGTGTATAAGATGGTTTAAATTGTTGTTTTAATTTTACTAATTGCTTCTTTTTCATAACTTTCCCCTTTCAATACTTTCATATTATATGAAAACTCCTCTAAGTTAAAT
>Ga0079226_10000962_pt1 | contig 21592 bp, 21 predicted proteins | sample Poulit2014_FD_76345 | JGI IMG/M metagenome (GOLD analysis project Ga0079226, IMG submission 76345) | Agricultural soil microbial communities from Georgia to study Nitrogen management - Poultry litter 2014 | ecosystem: Environmental > Terrestrial > Soil > Agricultural land | place: USA: Georgia... | reverse complement strand
TTTACCATCGTATTATTTAGTTTTCTGTTCCTTTTGTTCAGTCCTTTTTTCACAAATGCTGAGGCACAAACGATTCAACAATTGATTGACGAAGCTGAACCAGGTGAAACCATCTTGTTAGATGAAGGCGAATACGATGAACCTATTATCATCAATAAACCCATTCATCTTCTTGGAGATGAAAACGTAACCCTTACTCATAGCGGGTCTCAACCGATTATTACCATTCAGGCAGATCATGTTGAAGTTGAAAACATCGATCTTCAATATACAAATAATGAAAGTGAGTCACCCGCTATTTTAATTAATAGCGATCATAATTCATTCAATCAAATTAAGATTGATACAAACAGTTATGGTTTCCAATTCGATCAGGCCAATAAAAACACTCTATCTCATGTGAGCATTACAGGAAACAAGAGGAAATCAATAAAAAACCGAAAGCCTGGGATTGACCTATGGGAGTCACACAATAATGAAATCTACGATACACAAATAAAATATGTTCAGGACGGGATTTACATTGAAAAAAGCAATGCAAATAAAATCCATCGGAATCGTATCTCCCACTCTCGTTATGGAACGCATCTTATGTTTACAAAAAATACCGAACTCAGCGAAAATGAATCGTTTGAAAATGTGAGTGGCCTGTATATTATGGGAGCGGAAGGAACGGTCGCAAAACAGAATACATTAAGAGACAATCAGGAAAATATCCAATCACTAGGCTTGTACGTGTTCGATACGACGGATGCCACCATTACAGAAAATACGATTGTGAATAATCGGATAGGGATTTTCATTGAAAGTGCAAGTGACAATCGATTGGACGTTAATAAGGTCCAAGAAAATTATATCGGGATGCAGTTTAAAGGGGCTGAAAATAACGAGATCGTCAACAATTCGTTCGTTTCAAATGTTGTACAAGGCCAAGCAACAGAGAGTTTTGATAATCATACCAATCAAAACTATTGGGGGGACCATCTCGGCTTAGATATAACCGGCGATCAAACGAGTGACTTAGCCTATAAAGTGGACCCATTTTTCTTGAACGTGACAAGTGAATATCCGCCTTTCCAATTATTATTTCAATCACCTGGAATGATATTCCTTGAACAGCTTTTTTCTACGCCAGCTGACCAACAATTCGTTGACGAGTCGCCTTTAATGGAAAATCCATTAGCCGACTCAGATAACCAACCTGTCAATCCGTGGACTCTGTTTTTATTCTGTATGTCTTCATTAATTATAAGTCTATTCATTATTTATTTGGGGGTAAGAAAAAATGAAAAAATCTAGTTTATTATTTATTCTTTTTATAATGGTTACATTAATTTTAGCTGCATGCGGCGGCGGTAGCGATAGTACAAACGATGCTGAAGTTACAAGTTCTGAAGAGACAGAATCAACCGAAACGACTGAATTGGAATATGAACCTGAAGACATTGATCCAGATACGGATGTGTGTGAAGTTTGTGGAATGGCTATTGCAGATGACGAGCACGCAACTCAAATTGTATTAGAAAATGAAAGATCATTAAAATATGACGATATCGGGGATATGTTTGTATGGATAGAGGAAAATGGAGAAGACGATGTGGGTGCAAAATTTGTACGCGACTTTAACTCTTTGGAATGGATTCAGCTTGAGGATGCCAGCTTTGTTTATGACGAGGAAATAAGTACGCCAATGGGGTTTGGTGTCATTTCATTTCAAGATAGTGACGAAGCAGAAGAATATATAGATGAAAATGAGGTTGGTGAACTCTTGAGTGTTGACGATCTATACAACCATGAATGGGAGATGGATCACGATCATGGGGATCATGACCACGGAGATCACGCTCATGACAACGAGCAGGCATTTCATACAGAAGGATTTGATATGAGTTTCACGGAACTTGAAAACATATCGACTGAAGAAGAGACGGAATTAGAAGTTAACATGACAATGGATGATGAGGCATTAGAAGATCTAAGCGTCCGTTATGAAATTTGGGAGGAAGATGATGAGGATAACACAGATTGGGTCGATGTTACAGAAGATGAGCCTGGGCGTTATGTTGCAGACTATATATTTGAAGATGTGGGAACCTATCATATTCAAATTCATGCATTAAATGATGATTTGCACGAACATTTGGTGTACGAAGTAAGCGTAGAGGAAGGATGATCTGTTGCATATCCTAACAGTAGCCAGGAGAGAAATAAAACAAGGATTTAGAAACTCTTGGACCTATGCTTTTTTAATTCTATTGACGATATTCACAATTGCTATATTCCTGTTGCAATCCGGTGTCGAAGCTGTTGAAGGATATAATGATATGACCGGAACAGTTATCAATATGACTCTATATTTATTACCATTGATCACTCTTTTACTTGGGGGTTTTTCAGTAACCGTTGAAAAAGAAGATGGACAGTGGGGACTGCTTTCTACATACCCCATCTCTGTCTATTCTTTTTTATGGGGAAAGTGGCTTGGACTGGCCGTTATCCTTGTTGCTATGCTTTTTTTTAGTTTCGGGGTTGCTGGGGTTATCACGCTGGCATTTGGACAGGGATTAAGTATAAGTACTTTAATTTTCCTTTTACTATTCTCTATTACTTTAGCATTGGTTTATTTGAGTATCGCCCTGCTGATCGGTTCCATTGCAAGAAATCGATGGCAATCACTTGTAGGAGGAATCACACTATGGTTTTTGACCATTCTCATCTGGCCTTTGTTAATGATTAGTACACTCAGTCATTTACCATCCTATCAATTCATCCAACCTGCTTTACAAATATTAACCATTTTAAATCCTGCTGAATTCGTTCGCGTTTTTTCCCTTATGAGGATGGGGGCAGGTTCAGCTTTTGGTCCAGACTATTATCAATGGATTATCTGGGCAACGAGTAACAACGGGGTCCTGATCTTTGGAGTCGTATTTTTAAGTTGGATCCTCCTTTCTGTATTTATCGGCGGTTTTATTTGGAGTCGAGGTGAAAAAAATGGAACAAAGTAACATAGCAGTTGATATTCAAAATCTATCAAAAAGAATCAAGAAAAAGCAATTAGTCATGCCCTTGGATTACCAGCTTTCCAGCGGGAAGATCCTCGCTTTATGCGGTGGTAACGGGGCCGGAAAAAGTACACTTATCCGCCTGATTGCAGGGTTGATTAAACCTACAAAAGGGCTTGTGACAATAAATGGATTGAATCGAAAAAAACATAAACAGCAATTTTTAAAGCAATTTGGTTACATGCCGGATGATTTTCAATTTCAAAAATCAATGACAACAAAAGAGACGATTCATTTTTATGCAAAAATTAAAAATATCGGTAAAACAAGATACGAAGAAACATTAAAGCAAGTGGGCCTCTTTGATAAACGAAACGAGAAAGTCGGTCATTTTTCAAAGGGAATGAATCAACGTCTCTTATTGGCTCAAGCTTTATTGGCAAGTCCACGTCTTCTGATCTTAGATGAACCAACAAACGGTTTAGATCCATATTGGGTGAATCAATTTTGTGAACTCATGCGGAGCGCTAAGAATAACGGGCAGACCATTATTTTCTCAACGCATGATCTTCATGTTGCTGAAAACATTGCGGATGAAGTAATGTTTCTTAAAGATGGTAAAGTGATGAGCAAGGGAGCGGTTCATCAATACCTGGATACGGGTTTATATGAAACATTTCAACAACTTTATTTACGTTCTTATAACAAGAATGAAACCCTGTAAATCAATAGGCTAAAATGGAAAAATGCATCTGAGATTATCCTATAATAAGGCCCCCTAAAAGTTATATTTCCTGTTTAATTTTTAGGGGGCCATTCCCATGTACATCGAGAGTTTCGTTTTTTATAAAGTAAGACTTGATTCAGATGGAGTTTTAACTCCAACTGAACCTTATCCGCACTTATTTCGGAGCCGCGGAGATAAATCAACAAGGCCTTTTCACAGGAATTCTTCATCGACCTTATATCATTTACAGATAAGAATAGAATTACTCTTCTAATACCGGGCCATTAAAAAAAGAAAGAGTCTTCAAACTGCTCGGCGGCTCCGTCCACACATTACATTTGAATGAGTGTGGCTGGGAACGTCGGCATCGTCTGAATATGAAGAGCCTCTTCCCTCTTAAAATAAACCGAGTTGTCTAGGGGCAAGCCCATCATATTCAATCTCCAGCATGGACTGAAAATCTTTTGCATTGCCGGCAGCGTCTCCTCCAGAGTTATTGTTAAATAAAACATAGATATCTTTCGAGTGCTTTGTCAGTTCCAATACCCGCTCTTTCCACTCGAACAATTCTGGTTCATTGTATTTATACAAATAACGGACTTCACGCCAATGCGTATTCGAACTTTTCGGTTTTGTCCAACCATGCACATTTCTCCCATGCATCCGAATCAATGTTTTCTCCGAATCTGTCGCTACGGGAACAATCGGGATCGAACCATCCCCGGCTTGAGGCTCATCGGCAATCGCATGAATCCAGCCTTCCTGCTTCATAAATTCAAGTGTGCTCGCACGGTAAGCTTCGTTAAACCAGGATTGGTTCCGAAATTCCAGTGCAATCGGAAGATCTCCCATCATCCGCTTACAATACCGTAAGTAATTTACATTTTCTTTTCTGCAATCAAACCAGGGTGGAAATTGAAATAAGACCATCGCCAGCTTATTCGCTTGCTGGTACGGTATTAACGAATCCTTAAACGCTTGAAACATCTCCGCTCTGGATTCAAAAGGAAGTTCCGCTCGTTGATGCCCTGTCATTCCTTGATACGCCTTGACAACAAAGCGAAAGTTCTCTGGTGTTTCTCTAATCCATTTCGATGTATTTCGAACGGGTTGAACCGCATAAAAAGACGCATCCACTTCCACTGTGAGAAAGTGACTGCCATATTCGGGTAATTTATCCTTTGATTTCACGTGTGGCGGGTACAAGGAATGATGATCTCTCCACCCGGTCACACCGATGTATATCATGCAATCCCTCCTTCCCCATAATAACATAATGTTTCAAAAACCATTGCTTCGGTTGAAGAATAGACGACTAAAAAGAAGAAAAACGCCTGGATTGGGTACCGACTCCCTCGTTCCAAGCGTTTTGCACTAATTAGGCTTTTATTTTATTCGTTAGCTGGATAAAGAAGAAACGTTCCATAATTACGCGTGCCAGATCCTTTCTCTAAATAGGCACTTGTTCTACCACTTCAACTGTTAGTAAATCAAGAGGCGTATCATCACGCTTTCGTACTGCATGTGTTGCTTTAGTTAGGATTAATTCTTCCAGTAAGTTGCGCACAAGACGCCCATTTCCATGTTTTTCTGGGTGACGTGAAATAGCTTGCTCCAGAAGTCGCTGCACATGTGGAATCGCCGCCTCATCTAACCGATACTGACGTTCAAGTAGCATGGTCTGTAATATGTCGAGTAGTGCGCCCGTTGAATAATCTGGATAATGAACATGATATTTAAAGCGTGACTGTAAACCAGGGTTACTTTCTAGAAACTGATGCATTTCTTGGGGGTATCCAGCTAAAATAACAACGAGACGATGTTGATAATCTTCCATTGCCTTTACAAGTGTATCAATTGCCTCCATCCCATAATCACTATCGGAACCACGAATAAGTGAGTATGCCTCATCAATGAACAATACCCCATCCAGTGCAGCTTCGATTTTTGCCCGTGTTTTTGTGGCGGTTTGTCCAACGTAACCAGCCACTAATTGAGAACGATCAACTTCTACAAGATGGCCACTTTCTAAAACACCCAAAGATTTATAAATTGTTGCCAAAATACGGGCAACTGTTGTTTTGCCAGTACCTGGATTACCATGAAACACCATATGTAAGTTCATTGGTTCTGTTTTGAGCCCTTGCTCTTTACGCATATCGCGATACAAAATCCAGTCGTGAATACGATGAATGCGTTCCTTTACTTCTTCTAAGCCCGTGAGTCGCTCCAGCTGCTGTAATGCCTCTTCTATTGGCATAGCTTCTTGTTTTTCTACAGGTTCTAATAACGCTTCTTTTAATCGTGGCTGCATATAAATTTCTTTATGCAAATCTGACAGCCATTTCCTCAATTGATTACATTCATTTAAGTAATAACTGCGGAGTTTCGGATTAGCAACGAGTGTTTTAATACGTCCTATATCATCAAAGATGCGCTTCACATTACGCTCCGTCAAATACCCAACTGTTACTTTAATAGACGCGGCAGGAGAAAGATTATTTTTTGCTAAAATACATAAAATAAATTGCCAGTAGTAATGCGGGTTATCTTCATAGGAAATCGCATTCAAATAACTAAGTTCAGCTGCCTCGAAATTTTCCTCTTGTTCATAGAGGTGGGCTAATTGAATATATAAATCACCGTGGTGTGAATACAATCGTTCTTTCGTTTTTTTGTACTCTTCTTTTTGATGACTGACTGTGGCATTCATGATTAAATCATCTACCTCTTTCGCCAGCTCGTTAATGCGCAATAACTGGATTTGAATCGTTTGTGCATCGGCCAATTCGAGTTTTGTTAAAATATTTTGAAATTGTTGTTTGATAAAATCATGTTGTGGCATGCGCACGTCTCCTCTTAGTCTCGTACATTTTCTTCCTGAACACCCTCGCCATACTCTTATATCCATTTATCGTATTTTCAATTGCATTTTTCTTTTTTAGACGGCCTGTATAACTTCCTTAGTATATCACTTGCATTATTAGAATACGAAGGATCTGCCCCCCCTAAGTCTTTAACAGACATAGGGGAATCCGAACATCCCATTGCCATCTATCCCACTTTATCCCGAATATCCCCCTATACAAACGCCACCCTAAAAGTCATCTCCCTTACGGACTTTGACGCTCCTTGCTCTATTTTTCTGTTCAAGAAGCAGACATGGAGCAGAATGATTATTCACTAGCAGTTTCTTTTAACAACTTGAAAAAACATTTTCATTGTTCAAACTTATATATTGGACTCATTGCCATTAATTCATCAATTAGGAACTTGTTTATTAATTCTTTTATTTTTGGGTTATCCTTTCTTTAGAACCAATGATATCGGTATTCTTAACTGCTTCAATTTCTTGGTTATCCGCCGGATTTAACAGATTGGTCAATGCCTTTTCCGATGCTACAAAATGCGTAAAACGTCCGCAGTGTAAGTAATAATTAAACCGCAATGCAGTTTATGCAATGTTTGACGCTTCTTCGTCCGTATCCCCTACAATAATTTTTATTATAGCAAGCATTTGTAACTTAGTTTAATCTTGATGGTTTAAAGTGATTAACGTATAATTTTATCGCTTCTTTCATTCCACCCGAGTGCGTCCTCCCCCCTATTGACTAAGCCTCCAAGTTTACAATAGCTTAGCCTATCAGTTATATTAAGCATGTATAAAGAAATAAAGAAAAGAGGGTTGAACATGGATGTACGATTTCCTATTGGCGAATTAGAAGTCCCTGAAAAAGTAACATTAGAAAATGTCCAAGAATGGGTAAAGCAAATTGAGACCTATACAGCACAATTAAGAGAAACGGTCGACTCCTTAAACGATGAGGAATTAAGCAGAAAATACCGTGAAGGCAGCTGGACCGTCCGTCAACTTGTCCATCATATTGCCGACTCTCAGTTGAATATGTACCAACGTTTAAAATTGACGTTAACGGAGGACAATCCAACCGTACCTGCTTTTGATGAAAAAAAATGGGCCGTTCTACCAGATAATGAACTTCCTGTTGAACCTTCCATCAAGATGTTGGAAGGGATCAATGAACGGATCGTCTCTTTAGGTCATCATTTAACAGAAGAACAATTGGGACGCACTTTTAATCTTGAAGGCAATGATACAGTAACAGCAGCCACAAAAGTTGCCAAACTAGCTTGGCATGAAGAACACCACTTAGCTCATATCAAAAACGCCTTAGCCCAGACACTCTAATTTTCTAAAATGGAATGATTAGAAAACAAAAGCGCTTGGACTGAGGAGGTTCTTCCCCTTCAATCCAAGCGCTTTTACATTCAGTAAACTGTTATTTTTTATCGTGTTAAAAAACAAAGGTGGATGAACCTCGGCTTGTCATTGATAATTATGGAAATGATTTGGTATATTCCATTTTCCCGTTTCGGCACGTTCACGGTTGATTTTATTTTCTTTATTCATTTGCTCCGTTTCATTCTTTCATTTACACTTTTTTTAGAACAGTTATCTTCTGTATGAATGGGTAACTAATCACATATAATCCAATACCCGTTAGAAAAACCATTGCAAAAGTGAACATCGATGGATCTGATAAAATAGTTGCAAATGCATCAATTAACCAACCTTCAAACAGTCCATATAAAGAGATGACAAGAAAGGCTCCTAAAACAATTCCTCCCCCAAGTAACCCCAGGCGATAAAATAGAAGTCCAATCAAAAAGAATAAGCCCATGAGAAAGAACATCACAAATGTATCAATAACTGTTCGTGTGAACCATGTATCGGTAAGGAACATGGCTAGATGTACGAAGGTATAGTTTGAAATCCCAAATAGATGATGCGACCCTTCGATAACCCATTGTAATGTATTCCCTATGATCGACACAATCGCAGAATAGCCTATGAAGAAATATAAATAACTAAGAAAAATATTTTTCCGAATGGCTCCCATTTTCAGATTAAATGGGATATTCTTTTTGACTGTCTGAAATGCAATGATACAAACGTTGGTATATGTTGCAAAAGGAATTGCAAAATAAAATTGTGCATCTCCCACATCCATTAGAAAATAAGCTAAGATACTCATTGCCACTGTAGTTGCAACAAGAATTGTCCAAAACACTTTGGAGTTATATTTTTGATCCTGTGTATAATAATACAACATTCCTTTAATTTGATTATTCACGTGTTAGGCTCCTTTCTTTTCTGTTAAATGAATCATCAACTCTTGGATCGGTACACCTTCCGCTTCTAATCCAACGGCCTCTGCTTCCTCTTGGGTGCCGTACGTATAGGCTATGGCATTTCCAGCCAAATCTTTTCGTTCAATTACTTCTTTATCTTCTAAAAACAGATCCACCTTTTCTTTCGGTCCAGACACAGCAACAGTTTGTTCTCTTAACATATCTGAATTTTCCTGTAACACAACTGAACCTGATTGTAAAATTATTACTTCCTCAAACATTAAACTGACTTCATCAATTAAATGAGTCGAAAAAATAATAGTTCGTGGATACTTATCATAATCTTCCAATAATATCTCGTAAAAAAGTTTCCGTGATGGAGCATCCATTCCAATGTACGGCTCATCAAAAACGGTAATCGGGGCTCTACTCGCCAAGCCTGCCGTAATTCCCAAAGCGGACTCCATTCCTTTTGATAATGTTTTTATTTTTAACTGAGGTGCTAAGTTAAATTCTTTTAGAAGGTCCTCCGCAAAGGGTTGATCCCAATTCGGATAAAAGTAGGAAAATATTTTTAACACATCATTGATTTTTAGTTCTTTAGGAAAGTTATCTGCCTCTTTAATTAAACAAATCGATTCCGTTATCGCCTGCTTATCAAATGGATTTTCGCCATTGATTTTGATCTCACCACTCGATGGCATGATCTGACCACTCAATATATTCATGAACGTGGTTTTTCCCGCTCCATTTCTACCGAGCAGTCCAATGATTTGATTTTCTTCAAGTGTAAAAGAAACATGCTTTAAAGCATATTGATCCCCAAATTTCTTACTTAGATTGTTCACTTCGATTTTCATTTCAATGATCCTCCCTTTGCAGCATTTCAATAATTTCTTCGCGTTTCATCTGAAGTTTCTTCGCTTCTTCTTTCAATGGAAGCATGTATTGATCATAAAATAGTTGCTTCCGCTTCTCTATAACAATTTCTTTTGCTGTATCGGTAACAAACATCCCCATTCCCCTTTTTTTCACCAAGATCTCTTCATTCATCAGTTCATTCATTCCTTTTCTTGCCGTGGCGGGGTTAATTTGATAAAAGGAAGCGAGTTCATTGGTAGATGGCACCTGATCCCCTGTCCTGAAAGATTCATCCATAATCGAATCCTCTATCAAATCCTTAATCTGCTTAAAAATAGGCTTCGTATCATCTAATTTCCTTTTCATTTTTTTCATTCCTTAGTTGGTTGGTTACTCATGTAACTAACCCTATAGCAGGAAGCAAAAAAAGTCAATCTAAATTAGAAAATATTTCACCTTAAATCGCTCGATTCCATATAGGTGAAATCGAGCTTGTCCAGAATGTTCTTTTATCATAAAGTAAGACTTAGTTCAGACGGAGTCTTAACCCCAACTGAACCTTAGCCGCACGAATTTAGGTAAGTATGAAACTTACTCTACTGAAAACACGTTCCATACAACACGAATGCCCCCCTCTCAAAACGCGCGCTTCAAATGAATATTCGTTTCACTTGCTTCACTTAGGAGCGGTGATTGTAATCGAAGGGATCCTGTGATATACATGAATTATCTTATCAACAGGTGATGAAATTCACCTTGAACCGCCATGGATAGCGAATAACTCCTGTTGGAGAGCGAGTTCAACGGGAGTTTCTTGCTCAGAAGGAGGAGGCAACGTTGATTTATATATATGTGGGGATTGCAGGAGCACTTGGAGCTATAGCAAGGTATGGAATCGGAGTTTTACTTTTGACAAACAGTCTATTCCCTTGGGCTACGTTAGTTACGAACTTAGCTGGCAGTTTTTTATTGGCCTGGGTGACGACTTTTTTATTTAAAAAAATCCCAATTTCCCCCGTAACCGCCAAAGCAATCAGCACGGGATTCATTGGATCTTTTACAACCTTTTCAACTTTAAGTGTGGAAACAATTGAGATGTTTGAGGGGAATCAAGTATTATTGGGGATTGTTTATGTATTTGCCAGTATGGTGGGGGGTATTTTATTGGGTCGACTTGGGTTTAAAATGGGCAAGGAAGGTGAACGTGCGTAATGTTTATGAACGTAATGCTTGTTGGAATTGGTGGTTTTGCTGGAGCCATTTCGCGATTTATTCTGAGTCACCATTTAAATAAACCTGAATTTAAATTACCTGTTGGCACACTTACAGTTAATTTGTTAGGATCGTTTTTATTCGGAGTCATCCTGGGTGCCCACTCAAGTGAAAGAGCCGCTTTGCTTTTCGGTACGGGGTTTATGGGAGCTTTTACAACCTTTTCAACTTTAAATGTAGAGATTATCCAACTTCACGTAAAAAAGCTCAGAAAAGATTCTGTTCTATATATCGTCCTCACTTATGCAGGTGGAATTACTGTTGCCTATTTAGGATATATGGTTGCCAGCAACCTCATTTAAATGGTTAAGAGGTGGAGATGGTTTTTCAACTCCATCTCCACCTCTTGATCGTCATCTTTTAAAGCTCGGTTCATGCTTCACCCGCCTGTACAGGCGGGTGACTTTGTAATATCGTTCTAATTTTTCTTTTAATCCGGTATGGATTGTGTTCGATTTTATGCTTGCATTGAATGACAATCAAGCATAGGAGTGCAAACCCGCAAGTACTAAGTTTACAACAATAATGTTAAACATAATAATGGCAAACCCAATGACGGCGAGCCAAGCTGATTTTTCTCCATGCCATCCTCGTGACAATCTTAAATGCAGGAAGGCAGCATAGAAAAACCATGTAATCAGGGCCACACCTCTTTAGGATCCCACCCCCAAAATCGATCCCAGGCAATTTGTGCCCAAATTCCTGCAAAAATTAATCCTCCTAAAGTAAAGAGCGGAAATCCAATGGCAACCGAGCGATAGACAATTTCATCCACTAGCGTAGGGCTAATTTCTTTTAGGAATGGCTGGATACCTGCTCCTATCCTTTTTCTCCAAATCAATCGAATCAGAACATACATCATCGTTCCCGTTAAAAATGACCAAATGATCGTATTGAATTTTCGAGGTGCATCCTCTCCTTGGAACCAAACAGGCGTTTCGAAAAATGGCTCCATTTTACCTTGTTCGACGACTTCACCACCATCTGGTCCAGCAATCGCCGGCATCTGGTACTCTTCTTTTATCACATCCCCTTCAATCGGGACTAAAAAGGATACTTGATAGTCCGCTAGATTAAATGCAGTGGATGTCATAACGAATCCTAATCCCGACAACAATAAATAAAAAATAATCTCAAGCCAGATTGTCTTTTTCGTCGTCTTCTTTTGATTCACAGTTATTGTCAGATAGATTAAACCGGCAACGAAACTGATCGCCAGGATGCCCTGAGATATCGAAACAGTAATAACGTGAATATAAAGCCAATGACTTTGTAATGACGGAACCAAAGGAGCAAGCTCCGACGGAAACATACTTGCAAAGGCGATGATGAGCATAGCAATCGGCAAGGCAAATAATCCTAAAATATTTAATCGGTAGTAAAAATAAACAATAATAAACCCCAGTACTAAACTCATTCCTAAAAATGTCACAAACTCAAACATATTACTGACAGGCGCATGACCTCCAGCGATCCAACGCGTAATAAAATAAATGATTTGTGCTAGAAAGCCTAAAATGGTTAACGTAATCCCAATATTTCCTGCTATACTTTTTTTGGACGTATCCGCCGTCCTCTTGTCCCTAATTGTCGCACCGAAAAATACAGTTGCGATTAAATAGATTATAAAAGCAGTATAAAGAGCGATACTGCTTATGTTCTCTAATCCACTCATGTAGAAGTCCTCCTAGCCATCTCTCGTTCCATTTCCTCTTCTTGGTCAACAACCATTTGAATGTTCGTTCCCTCAATGGCTTTATTTATGTCTTTCTTTAAACCTGTCCAATTTTTATTCGTATGTGCTGCCAGCAAAATGCCTTCCCCATCTGGATTGATCCAAATGCGGCGGTGTTGCCAGTACATTCCTTGCGTGACACCTATCATAAATATGATGGCTCCTATAATAAATAAAGGTAATGTATAGTCTCGACGAATGCTGATTCCACTTACATAACGAGTTTCGATATCTGCAATGTTCAGCATATATTCATTTTCTTCTGTAGGACCAACGTTAAAACCCAACCCAACAAAACTCGTTTCTCCCTCACCCGAACCGGGAGGAAATACATTGAAAATAAATGCCGGATTATTCGGAACTTTAGATTTGGTACGAGGTTCATTATCTTCCATTTCATAATCCGGGAAATAGTGTGACACTTTTAGCTCAAACCCATTATCAAGTTCGTAGGATGATTCAGGTGAAGTTAAATCAATGGTAACTTCTCCTAACGATTGCCCCTCCGGGTCGTCTGCTTCAAGTATTTGAAAAGTGGCATTTTTTAATTCGTTTTCTTGATAACCCGATTGATATAACGTATATCCATCGAATTTTAACGGTTCATTTAGTTGAATCGAGCTTTCGGTTACTTTTTCTAATTCAGGTTCTTGACCAACAACTTCCCGTGGCTCGGTTTTGTAAATAACGACATCACTTTGATAATTTTTATGTATCAGTTCATCTGATTGTTCCATCGCAGCTCTAAATTGCTTATCGTCTTCATCATAGGACTCAAGCAAAAAACGTTTATTTTCAATATAATATTCATTGTTTGTCCCCGGAATAACTTCTTGATCCCCTTCTCTTACCCAAACGTATTCGTCCAAATAAAAGAATGGAACCAACCTCAATATAGCGGCAATCAAAATGATAATAAGTCCAATATGATTGACATACGGGCCCCAACGGGAAAAACGATTTTTCTCTGCCAAAATATTTCCATCTTTATTTACTATTTTATAACGATGTTTTTTTAGGCGACCGATGAATCCGTTTTTTTCGTCTTCCGTTACCACATCCGTTTTGCTGAACAAACGCTGTCTGCTTAAAAAGATAGTATGACGTTTCGGTTGTTGCAGTTTTAATGCGCGGTGTAACGGAACAAACCGATCGATGCTGCAAATAACTAAAGATATGCCGATTAAAGCAATTAAAATTAAATACCACCAGGAACTATAAAGTTCATGAAAACCCAGTTGGTAATAAATTTTTCCGGCCAATCCATACCAATCTTCATAAAAGACAGCAGGATCCCTATTTTCCGCTTCTTCAGGGATATACATTTCCTGAGGAAAAATGGTTCCTATTCCTGAAGCAAGCAGAGCGATCACAATGAAGATGATCCCAACTTTAACAGACGAGAAAAAACTCCATATTTTATCCACCAAGGTCCGTCTATATGTTTTTGACCTTCGAGCCGAACCATCATAACGCATGTTAAGTAATTTTGTTTTATCATTTCCCTCTAAATGCTGATTCCCCTCAATGGGTTTACCGCATGATTCACAAAGAATGGTTCCTTCGGGATTCATGTGGCCACATTCGCATTTTAACCTGTCCATCTAAATCCCTCATTTCACATCCTCAGATTGGATGGCTTTAAAGTAACTTTCTAACACTTCCATGGATTGCTTGCCCACGACCTTCTCTACAACTTCTCCTTCCGGATTTATGAAAAATGTGCTTGGAATAGAAGATGCACTATACAAACCTTTGACCTCATTTCTTACATCATGCAAGACAGGAATTGTTAAATCATGTTCATTCACAAACTGCTGGATGACCAATTCACTGTTATCCAGATTAATGGATAGTACTTCAACATCTTTCTTATACGTTGAATGTAATGTTTCCATTAATGGAAATTGCTCCTCACAAGGTTTACAATAGGTTGCCCAAAAATAAAGCACAACTCCTTTATCTCCTGATTCACTGAGCTGAATATGGTCCCGTTCATTATTTTCATTCTTTTGAACCAACTCAAAATCAGGTGCTGTATCACCTTTTTCAATCGTGCCTCGGTCCCTTGTTAAATTCATAATTAACGCGAAAACAACCGCCGCTAAAATAACAATCAGCATAATTGTTCGAAATATAAGGCGTTTTTTCATTTTGTTTTGTTTATTGTTCTTTGTTTGATCTAAAACCATGTCCATAACTCCTTACCAAATGACCACGAACATTTCCCAATAAAACAAGAAAACCACATAAATCTTATTGGGGGTTGTGAAGTTTTTTCACTTAGGTGTTAAAAACACTATTCCATCTCTTGAAATTGTTCGACTAGAAGATCATAATTGATTGCTCCAATTGCTTTTGTATGAATGGTGCCGTCGGTATTAATAAAATAGGACGTTGGCAAGGCAAAGGCATCATAGAGACCTGAAACTGACGTATTTTCATCAAGTAAAACCCGAAAGGTGACACCGAATTCTCCAAGAAAGTTGCCTATTTGGTCAAATTCTTGTTCCGTTTCAGTTAAATTAACAGCTAAAATAACGCCCTCTTCATCTTCTTCATGATATTTTTGCATATCAGGTATTTCGTCCCGGCATGGAGGGCACCAAGTCGCCCAGAAATTCAACAAAACTTTTTCCCCGCGAAAATCCGACAATTGAACGGTTTCTCCGTCTGTCGTTTCCAACTCAAAATCCGGTGCCAAATCTCCTTCTTGCAGGCCTCCTGCTCCTCCCTCAAGCATTTCATTTTCGAGTTCTTCTTCAGACGCTGATTCTCCATCAATAACAAAATCAAAGACAACCCAACCCACGGCTATGAGTAAAATAATAATGACTATCCACTTTTTCACATGGATTCCTCCTGTTTTTATTCTAAATTTGACATTTCCCTATTTTGTATTCATAAAGATTTTTGCAAAGATACAAGACAGTCAATGAAGTTGAACGATCAAAAAAACTTTCTTCAAGAAAAGATAAATCTTCCCATTCAAAAAGATTGTCCAGCTGTAAATCCCTTACGGCAATGAAAGGCTTACCACGATGTTAAATCCAAATAAGGTTATCCTTTCATGTTACTCTATGTTCTGCTCCTCATTTAATAGATTACGGGATATGCAAATATCATCACCCTATCGTTGTTTGCCAGGATCATTGGTAACTTTTCTCTACCAATTCCTATCCTACGTCTCTCTTATGAAAGTTTGATGAAATTTTTTTCAATCACAATAAAAAAACAATGTATTCTGTGGTTACATTGTTTTTTTATTGGGTCTCTATTAAATTGTTCCTATGTTCTTTTTTTCACCTTCATTCTATCTATTTTTCATCTTCTCCATTATACGATACCCATTTACGTTTTATTGCAATCTTTGGAAGCAGGTCCGATTTTGACGCAGTCAACTGGAATTATTGAAATCAATCAAGCAACACCTGACAGAACATTCCTGTTTATAATTCCTTTTTCGCTAATGATAAATATACGACAAGAATTAAAATCAGAATCATCCCTATAACCTGCCAAAAGCCAAAAGGAAGGTTTAACCAAATGACACTGCTGATGACGGCGGTTAATGGTTCAACAGTCCCCAATAATGTGGTTTCTTTGGCTTCAAGGTATTCTAAACTTTTGATAAACATCCAAAAAGCTAGGGTTGTTCCAAAGAGGACCGTAAAACCCAATACAATGACGGTGAATATAGACCAATCGTGCATATCAACTTTCCATATGGGATGAATGACGTTCATACATAAGCCTGCAATGAGCATTGCCCATCCCACCACCGTTACCGATGAATAAAAATCGAGCAGCTTACGGGCATAGAGTGTATAAAAAGCCAAGGAAACACCTGATATAATCCCCCAAATGAGGGCAACACCAGAAACAGATAATTCACTGAATGAACCATTCGTTAATAAGAGCAATGTCCCTACTACAGTAAGTAGAATAGCCAGGACATCTGAAGTTTGTAATGTTTCATACCCCTTCACAAGTAACCAGATCAAAATGTAAATGGGAGCTAAGTACTGTAATAAAGTGGCTACCGCTGCATTCCCTGCTTCAATTGAAGCCATATACGAATATTGAACCAACAACATCCCGAACAAACTAAATAGGACAAGAGGAATTCTGCTCTCCGCATCCTTCCAAATGGTAAAGACAGCTTGTGGCCTTGTTAAAAACATTTGCGCTCCTAATAACAACAAGCCGCTGATCACAAGCCTTGTTGTGACAAACCAGTTAACATCGATAGCCGCATGTTCAAATAGATAATCAGAAGCGGTTCCCCCAACTCCCCAGAAACTCGCCCCAAAAAGGACAAACAATATTCCCTTTAACCGATTGTTTGTATCATTCATCGCCATCACCTTTCAGATTGATCGATCTTACTAACTCAAATCATGATAACCAAATCCAGAAAAATAGACAGACAAATAGTAATGAACTTGTCTTGAAAGGTATATTTCTTAGATGGATAGCCCTAATTACCATTTGTATATGTTAAGAAAGATATATACAGAACATTCAAGAAGCCTATTAATAAATGACCTTTGTTTTTATCTCCCTTTAATGATCTGACTTAATTCGAATACCCCTTTATGAATTTCTTCTTGTGAAGCAAATCCAAAAGATAATCGAATAAACTGTCCGGATTGTTCTGCATAAATACTGCCTGGATTAAGAAGAATTCCCTTGGATAAAGCTTTGTGAAATAAGCTCTTCACCTTATACTGAGGGTTTATTTTTACCCAAATGAAAAAACCTCCCGCTGGAATTTTCCACGTAGCATATGAACCTAAATAGGTCGTTAAAGCTTCCAATGCTGTTTGTCTCCGAATCTTCAGCTGACCCCTTACGATTTCAAGATGGTGTTCGTATCTTCCGCTTGACAACCATTCTGTCGCTACGAGTTGGGATAATGTACTGGATCCATAATCTGATTGCATTTTTAAATCAGCAAGCCGCGCAATGACAGATTCCGGACCGACAATCCATCCAATTCGTAAACCGGGACTTAACGTTTTAGATAAACTGCCAAGGTATAACACATTCCCGTGGTTATCCCGTGCTTTTAATGGGGATGGAGGGGGATTGTCAATCCATAAGTCACGGTACACATCATCTTCAATCACAGGTAGTTGTTCTCTTATGCAATATTCCATTAATTCTTCTCGCCTTTTATCTTGCATTAAGGTCCCTGTCGGGTTATGAAAAGTTGGGATCGTATATAAAACATTTTGTCCCTTTTCTTTTGATTGGTACATTGAATCAATCCTAAGACCTTCCCTGTCCATCGGTATTCCTTTCAGATTCATCCCCGCCGATTGAAAAACACTTAGTGAATAAAGATAGGATGGCACTTCCAGGAATACAGTTGACCCTCGATTCAAAAGACCTACGGCCACAAGATGTAATGCTTGAAGCGCACCAGAAACAACTAAAATAGAGGATGGCGACACGTCTATCCCCCTCTCCTTTAAATAATTACAAATGGCCTGCCGTAATTTGCTGTTTCCTTTTGGTTCTTCATATCCGAATGGTGTTAATTGATTTGAAATCTTCTGGATGATGGCTTTCATTTCTTTTAAAGGGAATAGCTTAGGCGATAATTCTCCCTTACTTAATTGAATGAGATGAGTATTTGATTCAGCTTCATTAATTTTTTGTACGGTTGAAACACTTGGTTCATGAATACCTAAAGTAATCTTTTCGTTCCAATTCCTCGAAAACCGGTTTTCCATCAACGTCCAGGTATTATGGGTAACAACAGTTCTTTTTCCTGCTTTTCCCTCAATCAGTCCATCTGCCTTTAGTTCTTCTAAAGCTGTGATAACCGTACTACGATTGACCTGAAACAAGTTTGCTAATTCTCGTTGACTTGGTATTTGTCCTCCAATAGCCCATTCCCCTTTAGATATCTTATCCTTTATAAAATCCACAATCATTTGGTATTTTGGTTTTTTCATAGGTACTCCTTCTTCCGACTCATTGTAACTGGTTGGTTTTTTTGTACTTCACCTGTTGCAGACATTTTACCATAGTCATATTACCATAAGGAATACCATCTTGAACTGGTTGGATTTAGGAATAAATGAGGTGTCTTTATGTTAAAATCTTTGGATGTAAAAATTATTTCCGCTCATTTAATAACAATTTTTTTATGGGCTTCAGCATTTCCGGGAATTCGAACAGCATTGACTGCCTATTCCCCCGAACATATTTCTTTGTTTCGGCTATTAGTTGGCTCTATCGTATTGGTTGGCGTGGCTCTTTTCTTAGGAATTCGTTTACCAAATATAAAAGATCTTCCTATTATTTTTTTATTAGGTTTTTTAGGATTTGCTGTTTATCAAACAGCTTTGAATTATGGAGAACAAACTGTTAGTGCAGGAATTGCTAGTGTACTCGTTTCCACAACGCCAATATTTACGGCTTTCTTGGCTTTATTCTTTTTTCGTGAAAGGTTCGGTCTGTGGGGATGGATTGGTTCAATCATTGGTTTTTGTGGTGTAGTATTTATCTCATACCATGGATCAACAAATCATTTCTCGCTAAATGCAGGAGTCATTCTTGTTTTAATAGCAGCCGTTTCAGAAAGCATTTACTTTGCTTTCCAACATCCTTATCTCAAAAAGTATGGTTCTGTTTCCTTTACGATGTACACGATTTGGGCAGGCACCCTTTTCATGCTGATATTTTCACCAGGGCTTGGAGAAGCAATTGCTCAGGCTCCGATTCACAAAACGTTAGTGGTCGTTTACCTAGGAGTATTTCCAACTGTCATCCCCTACTTTACGCTAGCGTATATTATCTCACGAACAGGGGCTTCTGAAGCCACTAGTTCTCTTTATTTAACTCCTGTTTTTGCTTTTCTTATCGCATGGATCTGGCTAGGGGAAGTACCGCATTTTTATACAATAGCCGGCGGGCTGATTACTTTATTCGGTGTGTTTTTAGCAAACCTGAAAAAAGAAAGAGGGACCTAAAGAAAAGGATGTTCACTCAAGTGGGGAGACCTTTCAAGCCACTGTTGGACTTACCCTTTCAATAGAAGCCAATCGGTTAGTATGACTATTTTCCAAACGGAAAAATGGAGTTAGTCAACCCTGATCAAGCAGCCGCGAATGCCGCGAAAGTGATTGATTGGTTTAGACAGCATCATAAAGAAAATATTTTTCATGTTCAACATATAGCACATGATCCAGCTTTAGGCTTCTTTCTTCCAGATACAGAAGGAGCAGAGATCAATGAAGCGGTTAAGCCACTAGAAAACGAAAACATCATTATAAAAAACTTCCCGAATAGCTTTTTAAAAACAGATTTAGAAAGCAAATTAAAAGAAAAAGGAATTACGAATGTCATCGTTGTAGGAATGATGACACATATGTGTATTGATGCAACAGTAAGAGCTGCAGTCGATTTGGGTTATGAAACAACACTTATTGAAGATGCTTGTGCAACATTGGACTTAGCTTACGAGGGGAAAGTAGTTCCAGCTGACCAAGTTCATTATGCCTTTGTCAGTGCACTCGAAAGCATGTATTGTAAAGTTAGTTCAACTGAAGACTTCTTAGCTGCAAGAGGCTAAGACAATCAAGAGGAACAATTAAATATGATTCCTCACCACTTTTTGTTAAAAAGCATATAAAACGGTGAGGAATCATGATAAAACTTCTCTATTATATAACCGAAGTCACCCTTTAGTTTGGTACTCTATTATTTTTGCCAACTATTCAATATTCTAGTTAGTTTAAGATTCCAATAAAGTATCAGTAAAATGAGTGGATAAAGCAATGCTGAATAGACTATATTCCAATTATTGTAATGGAAGGCTCCCGTTAAAATTGTTATCCATTCGTAGACAACACAGATTACGGAATGTCCTAAAATATAAAATGCTTGATGGTGCTTTTTTGTTGGGAAAAAGTTCAAAAAAATAGCATTATATGCTGGAAAAACACCAAATTGAATAATTAAAGTTTTCCAATGTATTGTTCCTTTGGTGAAATAGCCATAAAGACCAAGCTTATAAGATAGATAGATATCAACGGTCAATACAAATGTTAAGGCAAACCAAGAAGTTATGTACATTTCCACTAGGGTAATACGTTTGGGCATAAGATAAATAATTGTTAAAAATAAAGCGATCGATATAAGGATTAAAAACATTAGCAAACACGCTACTTTCGTCCATAGATTGCTACAAAAAGGAGCTAAGCCACTCATATTTATATTTAGCCTAAAATCTAGAAATGTCCTTTTTACCGTATTTCGTCTCCATTCATTTTCTATTTTACTTTCGCTAAACCTAATGCAAAATGTCCCCATAAGATATTTTCTACTAACTCGATTTGCACTTTCTCACAGTCAAACAATAAGAATGACCTCAGAATATTTGCCTTTTAAAAGTCTCTTTCTCTTCTTGACTACTTTTTCCATAAATAGTCTTATGGCCACTCCTATAACAAACCCAATCAATGATGTAATAAGTCCCCAATAAATAGGCCCCCAATTCAATTCGAAACCTATACTGGTTCCAATAACAGAAAAAGCTGTTGCAAGTGCCACTCCTATATCAATGAGCGATGTACCATCAGAAGTATGAATGCCATCAAATAACTTACGTTCCTCCATTCGATTATCAAGGGGTACCGCATAAATGGCTTCTTTTTTGACCCCCTTTTTTTCTAGTGTAGAAATAGCCATTTCTAAATGTATCGTATTTTCAAAAGTCGAATATATTTGCACTTTTTTAATCCACCTTTTGTCCTTTTAACAATCGAAATTCGGGGTGCTGGTAATTTTTCTTTAAAAATCTTCTTTGTTCTCTTTCAAAAAGTT
>Ga0079226_10000961_pt1 | contig 21601 bp, 20 predicted proteins | sample Poulit2014_FD_76345 | JGI IMG/M metagenome (GOLD analysis project Ga0079226, IMG submission 76345) | Agricultural soil microbial communities from Georgia to study Nitrogen management - Poultry litter 2014 | ecosystem: Environmental > Terrestrial > Soil > Agricultural land | place: USA: Georgia... | reverse complement strand
CCGCGCGGCCGGGATTTTGCCGCCAGGCATGCCGAGGCGGTGTTTACGAAAAACCATTCGCTCGAGGCACTGGCTTCCTATACTGAAGACCTGCGGGAGCGTGTGGTTGTCCAGGGGAGGAATGCGGAGGACGTGAAGGTATTCCCGATGATACTCCCGATAATCGGAGCGACGGAAGAAGCGGCTTACGCTAAATATGAGGAACTTCAGGGAAATGTGAGTTATGAAGGGACGGCGGCGCTTCTCTCGGGGCACACCGGCATAGATTTTTCAGACTACGACCCTGACCAGTATATCGAGGATATCGAGACGGAAGCCGTGCAGGGGAACCTGGATATGTATACGAAAGATCCAGACAGGAAATGGACGCTCCGTGAAGCGGTCAAAAATCACGGTCTCGGCAACGGCACCGTAAAATTCATCGGCACGCCGGAAACGATCGCGGACATGATGGAAGACTGGGCAGTGCGCGGCGGAGCGGACGGTTTTAATATTGCACAAAGCTATTCCCCGGGAACATTCCGGGAGTTCGTCGATCATGTCGTCCCCGAACTGCAGGAGCGCGGCATCTACCGGACGGAATATGAAGGGGAGACACTCCGTGAAAACATGTTCGGCAGGGGGAGGAGCCATATTGCGGACAACCACCCGGCCAAAGCGGAAAGTACGGTTGCAAAATTGACATGACGGAAAGGGGAATCATATGGAGCAGATTACGCTATATACATGGATAGGTTTTATCGCCTTCCTTCTACTGATGCTTGCGATCGGCTACCTGAGCGCCCGCAGGATGAAGACCATCGCGGATTTTGCCACAGGCGGCGGAAAGCTGGGACCGTATGTACTCGGTTTGTCATTTGCGGCAACCTATCTGAGCGCGGCAACGTTTCTGGGCTACCCGGGATGGTCGTATGAATGGGGATTTTCAAACCTGTGGCTGTTTCTCGCAATAATACTCGGCGGACCGGTAGGTGTCCTGATGGTCGCGAAGAAGATCAGGAAACTCAATACGACACAGAAATCCATATCCCTTCCCGACTGGCTGGGGGATTTCTACCAGAGCGATGTGCTGCGTGTCGGCACAGCCCTCATACTGCTGTTCAATATATTCTATATCGCCGCACAGTTCGTCGCCGGCGCCAAGATCTTTGAATACCTTCTCGGCATGTCCTATACCGGCGGGCTCATCTTCATCACCACAGTCGTCGTCGTATATGTATTTGCGGGGGGAGCCATTGCGGACATCTACACCGATGCCGTCCAGGTGATCATCATGGCCGTTGCGGGGATTGCCGTCTTCGTATCCGGCATCGTCATCTTCTGGAAAGGCAGCATCACCGATACATTTTCGGGGATTTCAGCCAACCTTGCCGGACAGGATGAAAATCTCGTCGCCGTCTTCAACCCGGAATCACTGCACTTCTATTCCCTCGGGGCGGTGGTCGGCGCCATCACGATCCAGTGGGCGTTCGCCTCCGCCCCGCACCTGTTCAATAAAGTGCTCGGCTTGAGGAATGAGAAGGACCTCGGGAAAATGATAGCGACCTATGTGGCAGTCGCCACCCTGTGTGTCCTCGTATTGTTTGGCGGATTATACAGCAGGGCGGCACTCGGTGATTCCGCAGCTGCTGCCGATCTTGCACTGATGGATTATATCATATGGGCATTTCCTGCCATTTTCGTAGCCATGTTCGGTGTGGTGATACTCGCAGCGGCAATGTCCACGACCGACGGGATATTCGTGTCCATATCAACCGTCTTCGCCAATGACATTTTCCTGAAATTCCTGGTCAGACGCAACATCGTGAAAGTGAGTGACGACAAAGCGCAGAAGATCGCCTTCAGGATCAGCAGGATGACAGTTCCCGTAATCGGACTTCTTGCATTCCTGCTTGTCCTTGAACCGCCGAAATATATGGGTGATGTCATGTGGATCGGCATATCCGGCATTGCAGCCGGGACGATGGGTCCGATACTGCAGGCGGTATATGCAAAAAGGAGGGCGCCGGCAAAAGCTGCCGAACTGTCCATGTTCTGCGGCCTGGGGTCATATCTGCTGCTCTACTTCACAGGAGTGATACCGAGCACGATGTCAGCAGGGGCGGTGTCCACATTCATCGGCATCGCCACGATCAATATCGCCTCGTGGGCCATCCGTCTGACTGACGGCAGAACCCGCGCAGAGGAAGGGGGCATATGATGTTTGTAAACGAAATGCTGACCATCTGGCTGTACGGGTCCATCGTTTCGCTTCTGGTCGTGAGCCTGTCACTCTGGAAGTGGTATTTTAAAGATCAGTAGTATCTCATCTCAAATTGAGATGCCTCCCATCTTGCATAGTAATTTTACAACCCATATCTCCATGGAGTATGATTTCATTAACAGATGAAATGGAAGGGGAGGTAACATGAATAACCATTATGATGTAATTGTCGTCGGTGCAGGAGCGATGGGCATGGCTGCGGGATATTATCTGTCACAAAAGGGCATCAGGACACTGATGATCGATGCTTTCGATCCCCCGCATGAGAATGGCAGCCACAGTGGGGATACGCGCATAATCCGTCATGCATGCGGTGAGGGGCCGGAGTACGCGCCACTCGGCCTGAGGTCACAGGAACTGTGGGATGAACTGCAGGGGAAAACATCCGAATCGCTCTTCCGGAAGACGGGTATACTGACGTTCGGCAAAAGGGGTTCTGAGTTTGTGGAGCAGGCGATCAAGTCCGGCCGCAGGTATGATATGAACATCGAGGCACTGTCGGCGGATGAGATCATGGGACGCTGGCCTGGCATCACGCTGCCGGAGGATAATATCGGCTGCTACGAGCCTGACGCGGGGGTGCTGTTCAGCGGGAACTGCATCCGGGCGTTCCGCCGGCTTGCGCTTGAGAGCGGTGCGGAACTCATGACGGATTCACCGGTGACGTCGATTGATGTCAAAGCGGATTCTGTCCGCATCACAACCCGGGACGGCGCGTTCACTGCTGACAAACTCATCATCACCGCCGGCGCGTGGAATAAAAAAATCCTCTCCGACCTGAACCTGGAAATCGCGGTACAGCCGAGCAGGCGTGTCATCGGCTGGTTCGACTCCGATGACCGGCTTTATGCATCCGATAAATTCCCGGGCTTCATATGTGACATGCCGGACGGGACATTTTACGGATTCCCGAGCATTGAAGGGACCGGCGTGAAAGTCGGACGCTTTGATAACGGTGTGGACGGCGCGCCGGAGTATATGAACCGGGAATTCGGGGCATATGGGGAAGATGAGGCGGATCTCCGTTATTTCCTCGGTGAATACATGCCGCAGGCGAACGGGAAACTGAATGTAGGCAAAACGTGCATGTTCACCAACACGCCGGATGAAAATTTTGTCATCGATCTGCATCCCGGATATGACCATGTTGCGGTTGCCGCCGGTTTTTCCGGACATGGCTACAAGTTTTCCAGCGTGGTGGGGGAGATTCTGAGCGAGCTTGTGACAAAAGGCGAAACCAGCCAGGACATCTCCTCGTTTTCAGCAGGACGACCGGCGCTGTACCCGGATAACATCGGCATATGACATCCATTGGAAGCAGAGCTTTTCCATTGTGTTCCTGTGAAACACTCCTGTATACTGAGCTGAATTATGATTACAGTATAATCAGGAAGAAGGGTTGCGATGGAACTCAAGGATCTTCGGATATTCAGAAGTGTCGCTGCGGCGGGCAGCATCAGCAGGGCGGCCGCAGAACTGAATTTTGTACAATCCTATATTACCACGCGGATGAAGGCGCTGGAGGCGGAACTTGATGCGGAGCTGCTCCTGCGTACCAGCCGGGGCACCATGCTGACGCCGGACGGTGAAAAACTGCTGAAGCATGCTGACGGTATTCTCGCCCGCGTCGATGATCTGCATGAGGATTTTGGTAATGGTCCGCGGGAAGGAAGCGTCACGGTGGGGACTGTCGAGACCATCACCAGACTCCCTGAAATATTGACGGCATACCAGCTCAGCCATCCTGAAGCTAATATATCCGTGTATACCGACGTGACAAAAAATATCACCCGCCAGATCATGGACAGGGAGATCGATTGTGCATTTGTCGCTGATTCCGCCCATCACCCGAAAATCAACAAGATGGAAATACTGAGGGAGAGGCTGGTGCTGATATCGAATGCACCGGAAATTACAATGGCAGATCTAAAACAGAAACCCATGCTCGTTTTCAAAAAAGGCTGCAGCTACAGGGCGAAGCTGGAAAAAATGGCTGCTTGATGCGGGGATAGAGAAGCCCAAACTGAAGGAATTCGGAACGATGGAAACGATACTCGGCAGTGTCAGGTCCGGACTCGGCATAAGCCTGGTGCCGGAATCGAGCGTTTCTGAACTCATTGAGACAGGCGCACTCTACAGTTATGATATTCCAAAACACTACAGTGATATCCCGACGGATTTCATCTGGCCCGGAGATTCCGGAAAGCGGGGAATGCTGGAAGGGTTTGCTGAGACGGTACGAAAATTTAAAGATGCATGAAAATGCCTGTAGTCTCCTTTTACACCCAATATATGTAAAGGGAGATTTTTTATTATCAGTTTAGAAATATACCTTGTGCTTTTCCGGCCAGTTTGGAATAATGGTCTAATAATTAGAAAATTGTAACAAAGAGGAAGGTGCACATGGAAAACAAAAGCGCGAAGAAAGGGATATTCAATCGTTTTCTTGATGTCATTGAGCGGGTGGGTAATAAACTGCCTGATCCGATCGTACTTTTCATCATCCTGATGTTCACGATACTCGGGGCGTCTTTCATCGGCGGCATGATGAAATGGGAGGCGGTCAACCCGGCGGATGGTGAAACCATCCAGGCGGTGAACCTGCTCAATGGCGAAGGGATCGTACGGATCTTTACAGGAGCAATTACGAATTTCAGTGAATTTCCACCACTCGGCATGGTGCTGGTCGTCATGATCGGTATCGGCATCGCCGAGAAATCAGGGTATTTTGAAACGGCTATGAAACGTGCCATCGAAATGTCCCCGCAGAAACTTATACTGCCGGCCATCATTCTGGTCGGCATCATCGGCAACGTAGCAGGCGATGCAGCGCCGATCATCCTGCCGCCGCTTGCGGCGATGGTCATTATGAAACTCGGCTACCATCCATTCGTCGGGCTGGTCATGGCATATGCTGCCTCCCTCGGGGCATTCGCCGCGAATGTGATTCCGGGGATGACAGAGGCATTGGCGATAGCATTTACCGAGCCGGCCGCCCAACTGATCGATCCGGAATACTCGGGCAACATACTGATGAACTACTATTTCACAGCAGTGGCTACATTCTTCCTTCTCTTCATCGTCTACTTCGTGACGAAAAAGATTACGATACCGAGGCTTGGTACATATGAAGGTGAAGCTGCGGCCGACCAGGAACCATTGAAGAAAGCAGAAATCACAGCGCTCAGATGGGCCAATATCTCAGCCGTGCTGACTTTCCTTGTTTTCATGGTATTTCTGATTCCAGAGAATGCGATTTTCCGTAATCCGGAAACGGGATCAATCATACAGGAGTCCCCGTTCATGAACTCGATCATTTTCGTACTGACGATCCTTTTCTTTGTGCCGGGACTTGTCTACGGCCTGAAAGCAGGGACGATCAAGACGACAAGGGACTTCGGAAGCATGCTGGGTGATGCGATGGGTACGATGGGGAGCTATGTTGTCCTTGTGTTCTTCGCAGCCCAGATGCTGGCCTATTTCAACTGGAGTAACCTCGGTCCGATCATAGCCATAAAAGGGGCGAATGCACTTGAAGCTGTCAATGCCTCAGGACTTCCGCTGATCATCGGCTTCATCCTGCTCGCCGGCCTCATCAATCTGCTGATCGGCAGTGCATCAGCAAAATGGGCGATACTGGCACCGGTATTCGTGCCGATGTTCATGCTGCTCGGTTACGACCCTGCATTTACACAGATGATCTACCGTATCGGTGATTCATTCACGAATCCAATCACCCCGATGCTGCCGTATCTGCCGTTGCTTCTTGCGTTTGCACAGCGTTATGACAAAAATGCAGGGCTGGGTACACTGCTGTCGGCATTGCTCCCGTATTCGATCGTGCTCTTCTTTGCATGGACAATCCTGCTTATCGTATGGTATCTGCTCGGCATACCGCTCGGTGTTGAAGGGCCGATCTATCTGCCTGAATAATAAAATTTTGGAGGTATTATGAAAAATGAGCATTGAACAACAGATTGATAATGTGATGTCTGACGTTTTCGATTGGAGAAGGACGCTGCACAGGCATCCCGAGCTGTCATTCGAAGAGCATTGGACAAGCCAGTATATCGAGGATGCGCTGAAGGAGATGGACGGCATCGAAATCAGCCGGCCGACGCCGACCAGTGTGCTGGGCATCATCAAAGGCGCACATCCGGGAAAAAGGATCGGTCTCCGTGCGGACATCGATGCACTCCCTGTCGAGGAAGAGCGGGAGGATATTGATTTCGTATCGGAGGTTCCCGGTAAAATGCATGCCTGCGGGCACGACGGGCACACGGCAATCCTGCTCGGGGCCGCGAAAATCCTGTCCCAGAATACGGAGGAGCTGCACGGTGAAGTCTACCTGATCTTCCAGCATGCCGAGGAGCTGATCCCGGGCGGCGCGCAGGAGATGGTCGCAACAGGGCTGTTCGATGACCTGGATTTCATATATGGTCAGCACCTTTTCACACCTGTGCCTGTCGGCAGGATCGGCATCACGAATGGGCCGGTCACTTCCAATTCGGACGGATTCGAAATCATCATACAGGGCAGCGGCGGGCACGCCTCCCAGCCCGAACTGACAGTGGATCCTGTCAACATCGGAGTGCAGATCATCAACCAGTTCCAGACGATCGTCTCCCGCATCACATCGCCGCTCGACTCCGTGGTCATTTCGACTACGAATTTCCATGCAGGGAGCGCAAAGAACATCATTCCGGATACAGCCGAACTGTCGGGCAGCGTCCGGACGATCAATGATGATACACGGCTGCTCGTCCGGGAGAAGATGGAGCAGGCTGTAAAAAGCGTCTGTGAAATGTATGGTGCGACATATGATTTCAACTTCCAGTTCGGTTATGCCGCCGTCGTCAACGATGACGGCATGACGGATAAAGTGAGGCAGATTGCGGCAGAGAAGTTCGGTGACAAAGTATTTGAATTCCCGCTCGTCATGGGCGGGGAGGACTTCTCTTCATTCTCAAGGCTGGTACCTTCGACCTATGCGATGATCGGGGTGAGAAATGCCGGGAAGGACATGGAGTACCCGCACCACCATCCGAAGTTCGGCATGGATGAAGACGGCTTCATCGACGGTGTGAAGATGATGGTGTACGTTGCGCTTGAAATGACGAAATGATATAAACATAACCCCTTTCTGCATTATGAATTGCGGAAAGGGGTTTTCTGTAAAAACATCTATATAATACATATAACATATGTAAAAACATATGTTATAATAAAGTGGGGAGAACAACCAGGTGAGTTCATCAAGAGATGTAATCAGAAAAATGGAAGATGATGGGATGGATGGTTTTTGGTAAAAACTGCAGGCAGTCATCATCATTTTAAACATCCGGAAAAGCCGGGAAAAGTAACCGTGCCTCATCCAAGGAAAGATTTGCCCAAAGGCACAGAAAAGGCAATCTTGAAGCAGGCAGGACTCATTTAAACGCCGGGAATGTATTTTATCGGAATAGGAGGAATATGAATGAAATACCATTTTTATGCTGTATTGCAGTATGAGGAAGGACTATACAATGTGAGTTTTCCGGACCTCCCGGGGGCATTCACTTTCGGTGAAGATATCGAAGATGCGGTCCATATGGCGAAAGATGCTCTGGAAGGTCATTTGCTTGTGATGGAGGATGACCATGATGATATACCGGATCCTTCCGGGTATCAGGAACTCGTTGCTGCATTGCAAGAAGGAGAACAGCTTCAGCTGGTCATGGCGGATACTGAAATCGTCAGATTGCGAGAGGAAAATAGAACGGTCAACAAAATGGTCACCCTGCCCAAATATCTCATAGAACTTGGTAAGAAGAATAATATTAATTTCAGTCAGACACTGCAGAAGGCATTAAAGGAAGAATTAGGTGAGGAAGAGAAGATTAAATAGCATTTTCGGACAAACCGTATAATATTGACGTATCAGCCCATCTCCCCCGGCCGGGAGAGGTGGCTTTTTTCATGGTTTTTATTCTGTATTGCCATCCAGCATGTCGATGAACCGTTCAGCGCTTTTCGGCAGATAACGGTCCCTGAGCCATATGATGGCCGATTCTGACACGAGTGCCCTGTCTTCGATATCCAGTGCCTTTATGCCCGTCAGATTGTTCTTGTGCAGTGTGGCTTCGGGGATGATGGAGGCACCGACTTCCTTTGACACCATTTCGAGGATCATATCGACGTCGGGGCAGTTGGCGGCGACGTTCGGGGTAACCTGCTTTTCCTGGAAACGGTCCATGATGATTTCATACTGTCCTTCGCCGCTGATCCGGCGGAGGAGGAGAAGCGGGAGCGCGCCGAGTGCTTCTATTGCAATGGTGTCTCCATACGCGCCAGCCCATGCCTCCGGTATGATGGCTGTATATTTCTCATCCGGAAGCGGTATGCTGTTGAAGTCCTCCATCTCAAGCGGCAGTCTGACGACGGCGAAATCGATCGTGCGCTGTTTCAGATGTTCGGCAAGCTGAAATGAATCGCCTTCCCTGAGTTCGAAAGTGACTTCAGGATAACTTTCACGGAACGCCTTCATCTTCGGGGGGATGAGTGCGAATGAGGATTTCACACAGCCGACCGACAGCATGCCTTTTATGCCTGCCCCTGTTTCCCTGACTTCAGCCAGCGTTTCGTCAATGTATTCGAAGAAGTGCCGTGTCCTTTCGTAGAGCACCCTGCCTGCTTCAGTCAGTTCCATCCGGCGGCCGCTTCGCTCGAAGAGCGCCACGCCGATCTCCGTTTCGAGCAGCCGCAGGCTCTGGCTGAGCGGTGGCTGTGACATGTGCAGTTTCTTTGCCGCGCGCGTGATCTGCCGTTCGTCCGCGATGGTGCGGAAGTGGCGAATCTGTCTCATATCCATGGTGTCACCTGCCTTTCTTTCAAATTATGTATATAGGAAATGTTGGTTTTTGATATATTATATATATTTATAATATATAAATATTCGTGCTAGGATACAAGTATAGGTTCCAATATTTTTTTGAACATTAATGTAAGCGTTTTCAAACAAAGGGGAGATGACAATGCCGGCAAAGAACGGCCAGCAGTATATCGAGAATCTGAGAAAAGCGGATAATAATGTCTATATCCACGGCAGGCGCGTGGATGATGTCACCACTCACCCGTCATTCGAGGGTGCGGTGGCATCGATGGCGAAACTGTATGACATGCAGCATGAAAATCCCGGGAAGATGCTCTACACTTCACCGACGACGGGAGATAAGGTCGGTAAGACGTTCATGGTGCCGGAAACTGTGGATCAGTTGATTGAGCGGCGCGAAGCGATGATGGAATGGCAGAGTTTCACCAAGGGGATGATGGGCCGGGCGCCGGATTATTTGAATTCGGAAGTCATGACGATGGCAAAGGCCTATGATTTCTACGGCCGGGGGGATCATCCTGAATTTGCGGAAAATGCCCGTAAGTATGCGGAGTTTGCAAGGGAAAATGATATCAGTCTGACACATACGCTCATCCATCCGCAGGTGAACCGGGCAAAAATACAGGCGGAGCAGAAGGATGCCAATGTGGCACTGCACGTAGTGGAGAAGAATGATGACGGCGTGGTTGTCAGCGGTATCCGGCTGCTTGCCACACAGGCGGGGATAACGGATGAGATCTTCGTCTTCCCGTCGACCGTGATGAAGGCGGGGGAGAAGGATGATCCGTATTCCCTGGCATTTGCGATACCGAATAACACACCGGGGCTCAAATACTTGAGCCGCGAATCATTCCAAGGGAAGAATGCATACGATCACCCGGCGGCTTCGAGGTTCGAGGAAGGTGATGCAATCGTCTCCTTCGACAATGTGCTGGTTCCCTGGGACCGTGTGTTCATCCTTGAGGATTCCACGTTGTGCAACCAGGCATTCCAGGAAACGAATGCAGTGACGCATATGGCACACCAGGTCGTGGCAAAAGATATCGCCAAGACCGAATTCCTGCTCGGTGTTACATTGAAACTCATGGATTCGATTGGCATTGACGGCTTCCAGCATGTGAAGGACAAGGGGACGGAGATCATGCTGACGCTTGAGAACATGAAATCGCACCTGTACCGGGCGGAACATAATGCAAAGCTCGATGAATGGGGCATGATGACACCGGATTTCGAGGCTTTGAATGCCGCCCGTAACTGGTTCCCGCGCGTATATCCGAGGATGGCTGAAATTCTGAGGGTGCTCGGGGCCTCCGGGCTGATGGGAATACCGACGTATGATGATTTTGCGGATGATGAGATCGGTCCCATACTGAACCGTGCGATGCAGAGCAAGAACATGGAAGGGTTTGAACGGGTGCAGCTGTTCCGCCTGGCATGGGATATGACGCTCAGTTCATTCGGCTCGCGCCAGACGCATTATGAGTATTATTTCTTCGGCGATCCTGTGAAGATGGGCATGGCCTATTTCGATCAGTATGACAAGGAACCTCTCAAAAATGAAGTGGATGATTTCCTGGAAAGCATGAACGTCAAACGGCCGAATTTCAATTGATGGATGAATAATGAAAGGAAGTGGTGATGTGGCAGATCAGCATGAAACACTCGCTGCGGGACTGTCTGATGTAAGGCTGTATATCGACGGCCGGTTCACTGATGCGGAAGGGAATTCAACGTTTGATAATATCAGTCCCTATACAAACGAAACGATGAACAGGATTGCGGCCGGACAGCCGCCTGATATCGACCGGGCGGCAAAAGCCGCCAAGGCGGCATTCCGGGGTGAATGGGGGAAGATGAAGCTGCAGGAGCGCCTGGAATATGTCTACAGGATCGGAGACCTGATTGAACAGTACACGGATGAACTGTCGGAACTCGAGGCGCTGGATACGGGACTGCCGATCAGCCAGACCAGAAAACAGGTCTCGAGATCGGCGAACAATTTCAGGTTTTACGCAGACACCGTGAAGAGCCAGATGTACGGTGAGGCTTATCAGGTGGATGACGAATTCATAAACTACACGGTGCACTCCCCGGTGGGGGTTGCGGGACTCATCACACCATGGAACGCCCCGTTCATGCTCGAGACATGGAAGATTGCACCGGCCCTTGCCACCGGCAACACAGTGGTGCTGAAGCCGGCCGAATGGTCGCCGCTCACAGCAAACCGTATGGCGGAAATAATAGATATGGCCGGCCTGCCGCATGGTGTGTTCAACGTGGTCCACGGCATCGGTGAAGTGGCGGGCGATGCACTGGTGAAACATCCGGATGTGGAGCTCATTTCATTCACAGGCGAAACGACGACAGGCTCTGAGATCATGAGGAACGGGGCAGATGCACTGAAACGCTTTTCGATGGAGCTCGGCGGCAAATCGCCGATGATCGTCTTTGACGATGCGGATCTGGACCGGGCGCTTGACGCGGCAACATGGGGGATATTCTCCTTCAACGGCGAGCGCTGCACGGCGAACTCGAGACTTTATCTGCACGAGGACATCGCCGGGGATTTCATAATAAAGCTGCAGCGGCGCGTGATGAACATCAAAGTGGGCGATCCGCTTGATGACTCGACACAGGTCGGGCCTCTGATCAGGACGGAGCACTTCGAACGGGTGAAGTCATATATCGAGCTCGCCAAAGAGGAAGGATGCGAAGTCATAAGCGGGGAGGTGCCAAAGGCGCTTGCACGCGGCAACTATGTGCCGCCGACCATACTGCTCGATGCGGAAAACCCGATGCGCGTGGTGCAGGAGGAAATCTTCGGTCCGGTGATCGCTGTGATGACGTTCAAAGACGAGGATGAAGTGATAGAGAAGGCGAACGATGTGCGCTACGGGCTTGCCGGATACGTATGGACGAATGACATCAAACGCGGACACCGGGTGGCACAGGCTGTCGACTCCGGCATGCTCTGGGTCAACGCCCAGAACGTGCGCGATCTGAGGACGCCGTTCGGCGGTTCCAAGCACAGCGGCATCGGACGCGAAGGAGGATTCTATGCGTTCGAATTCTACACCGAGATAAAGATCATACATGTCGCCATCGGCGACCATCACATACCGCAGTTCGGCAAGTAGTTCTCTTTTAGGGAGGGGGAAATACATGAATTTTGATATCAAACGCACAGGACGGGCGATCCTGCATGTGACGGATCTCGAGGCGTCCCGGGAGTTCTATGATTCACTCGGCTTCATAGAGACGGAATCGGACGATGAAAACATATTCTACCGGGCAATCGAGGACCATAACCACCACTGCCTGTGGCTCAAAAAGAAGCCGGAGGCGGCGGTCGAAGTCATCAGCTACCGGATGAATGAGGAAGCGGACCTCGACAGGATCGCAGAGTTTTTCAAAGGAGAGGACAAAGAGGTCAAATGGATGGAGAAGGGGATGCAGAAAGGTGTCGGCAGGACGCTCCGTGTCAATGATGTGTCCGGTATCCCGACTGAATATTATGTGGAAATGGACAAAGCGGAACGGATGCTGCAGCGCTTCGATCTCCATGTCGGCGGCAAAGTGCAGCGCATCGATCACTTCAACATCGCCGTACCCGACGTCCAAAAGGCATACGATTACTATACCGGCGGCCTCGGCTTCAGATGTGCGGAGTATACGACGACCCGGGACAGGGATATATGGGCAGCCTGGCTGCACCGCAAGCCGGGCGTCCACGATGCTGCCTTTATGAACAGTGCGGGGCCGAGGCTGCACCACATCGGCTTCTGGCTGAAGGACCCGATGGGGATCATCGACTGCTGCGATTATCTTGCGGCGAAAGGCTATGCGGATTCGATAGAACGGGGACCGGGGCGCCACGGGCTCTCCAATGCCTTCTTCCTGTATCTGAGGGATCCGGACGGCCACCGCATTGAACTGTACAACGGGGACTACTATACAGGGGACGCAGATTTTGAACCGATCGAATGGGATCTCGACGATCCGCAGCGCCAGACATTCTGGGGCCATGCGGCACCGCCGTGCTGGTTCGAAGAGGCGTCGGATTTCCTGGACGTGCACACGGGGGAGAAGATTCCGCTCGAGGAGCCGCTGCTGGAAAAGAAGAAGCCGGATACAATCACCTGAAGGGAGCATGAAGCATGGCAAAAGGTTACGAAGAGGCAAAGAAGAAACTCAGAGGGTCGATCTGTCCCGTCATCACCCCGTTCAAGGAGGACGGGGACATTGATTTTGACGGGCAGGCCGGACTGATTGAATATCAGCTTGAGAACGGAACACACTGCATCTCTGTCATGGGGACTTCGGGGGAGCCGAGTTCACTGACAACGGAGGAGCGGGTACAGGTCATGGAACACGCCATGAAGACCATCGACGGCCGGGTGCCATTCGCGCCCGGAACAGGTTCGGTGAACCATGATGAGACCATGTACCTGACGAAAAAAGCCGCAGAGATGGGGGCGGACGCCGCGATGGTCATCGTACCCTACTACAACAAGCCCAACCAGGATGCACTGTACGACCATTTCAAAACTGTGGCGGATGCCGTCGATATTCCCATCATCATCTATAACATACCCGGGCGTACGGCTCTCAATATGACGGTCGGAACGATGGCGCGACTGTCCCGGGACTGTCCGAACATCGTCGGTGTCAAAGAGTCGAATAAAGATTTCGAGCATGTGAACAGGGTGATGCTCAACTGTGGGCGGGATTTCCTGCTGTACAGCGGCATCGAACTGCTCTGCTATCCGATGCTCACAATCGGCGGCGCCGGGTCCATCAGTGCGACGGCGAACGTCGAGCCCCGGAAGGTGGCGGAAATGCATGATGCCTGGGAGAAAGGGGACCGGGACCGCGCGCTCGATCTCCATTATGAACTGATGAACCTGAACGATGTACTGTTCAAAGATACAAATCCGGCGCCAGTAAAAGCGGCACTCGGCATGATGGGGAAGATCGAACCGGTTCTCAGGAAACCGATGGGGCTGCCGTCATCGGAACTCCAGGAAGAAATCAGGGAGACGCTGAAAACTTATGGCAAATTATAGGAGGGATGTCTGTCCATGGTCAGAGTAAAATACAGGCTGCAGGGGAGACGCACGATGGAGGCAGCCGATACTGCGGAGGAAAATCCAGAGCTGTTGTATGACGTTCCCATCAGCGGCACGGTATACGGGGCTGCGCTCAACTACCGGGGGGCCTATGATGCCCTGGCGCCGGAGATGCACGAGCGTCCGTACAGTGCACCGCCGAAAGCGCCGGTGCTCTTCATCAAGCCCGTCAACACCCACATCGGCCACAGGGTTTTCATCCCCTTGCCGGAGGGGATACGGTCTGTGACGATCGGGGCATCACTCGGCATAGTGATCGGCCGCACGGCGATGCGGGTGCATGCCAAAGAGGCGCTGGATTACGTGGACGGCTACACGATTGTAAACGATGTGAGCATTCCGCATGAAAGTGTCTACCGGCCGGCGTACAAGGAGAAGGCGCGGGACGGATTCTGCCCGATCGGTCCGTTTGTTGTGGACCGGTCAGAGGTGGCCGACCCGAACGATCTGGACATCAGGGTGTATATCAATGATGTGATGAGGCAGGAGAATAATACTTCAAATCTTGTGCGTTCTGTGGAACAGCTCATCATGGATGTCACGGAATTCATGACACTTCACGAAGGGGATGTGCTGCTTGCCGGTTCACCGGAAATGATGCCGCAGGCGGGCAGCGGCGATGTCGTGAAAATTGACATCGAAGGCATCGGCAGGCTGACCAATGAAGTGAGGGATGAAAATGAGATTTCGGGAGGTGAGGGCCGTTGAAGCGTGCAAGGGTGGTCTACCAGGGCAGGGTCCATGATGCTGCACCCGCCGGGGCGGGCCTGACGCTCGGGGACGGACGCAATGTGCCGGAGCAGGAGGTGGAATGGCTGCCGCCTGTGGTGCCGGAGACCGTTTTCACACTCGGTCTCAATTATGCGGACCATGCGGCGGAGCTGTCCTTCAAGGATGCGCCGGAAGAACCGCTGGTATTTCTGAAGGGGCCGAATACTTTCGTCGGTCACAGGGGCGCAACGCCCCGGCCGGACAACGCCGGATTCATGCATTATGAGTGTGAGCTTGCAGTCGTCATCGGCCGGTCCGCCAAAAATGTGAAGGCGGAGGATGCCTATGATTATGTGGCGGGATACACTGTCGCCAACGACTATGCGGTCAGGGACTACCTTGAGAACTACTACCGTCCGAACCTGAGGGTCAAGAACCGCGACGCGTCGACACCGATCGGACCGTGGCTCGTGGACCGGGATGACGTGGAAGATCCGATGGACCTGAGGCTCACGACAAAGATCAACGGGGAAATCGTGCAGGAAGGATCGACTGCGGACATGATTTTCTCCATCCCTGTCCTGATCGAGTATCTGAGTGGTTTCATGACGCTCAATAAAGGGGATATCATACTGACGGGGACACCGAAAGGTTCAGTGGATGTCAAAGTCGGCGATGAAGTCGTTACGGAAGTGGAACATGTCGGGGCCCTCGTGAACACAATCATATAAGGGAGGTCTTGGATGCCGCATCTGTATATCGAATACACGGATAACATCAGAGGGGAAGCGGATATTGCGGGTCTTCTTGAAAAGGTGAATCAGACACTGCTCGGCCACAGCGACATCATACCGGCCGGCGGACTCAGGACGCGGGCGATCGAGCTGCAGGATTATATTGTCGCGGACGGCACCGAGGATGATGCCTTCGTCCATGTCACTTTGAAGCTTGCGCCCGGCCGGACGGATGAACAGAAGAAAGCGGTATGCGATAATCTGTTCCAGACGATAATGGGACATTTTGTGCATATTTTCGAGAAACGGTATATCGCATTGTCCATGGAACTGTATGAGTTCCAAAACGAGACGTACAAGCACAATAATATCCATACGAGATATGACACTTAAAAAAATCACTCCACTTCAGTGGAGTGATTTTTCTATGCCTTCAGCTTTTTCGGGAAGCCGGCGAGTATCGCGATGATGCCGCAGATGAGAAGCATGGCCGGATAGATTGAATAAGGGACGATGGCGACAGGTGAAATCGCCGCAATGCCCGCCGCTGCGAGCAGCTGTCCGCCGTACGGGATCAGCCCCTGGAATGCCGCTGCGAAAATATCGAGCAGACTGGCGGATTTCCTCCGGTCGACACCGTATTCATCCGCAATATCCTTTGCGAGCGGCCCTGTGATGATGATTGAAATCGTGTTGTTGGCGGTGCTGACATCCGTCGCGCTGACCAGCGAGGCGATGCCGAATTCAGCACCTTTTCTGGAGCGGATGCGGCTCGTGATGAAATGGAGCAGATAGTCGATTCCGCCGTAATGCTGTATGAGCCCGATCATGCCGCCGATCAATATGGCGATGATTGAAATCTCCATCATGCTTGCGATCCCTTCGCCGGCAGCTCCGGCAAATGATGTGAAATTATACGAACCGTCGATGAATCCGATGATGCCGGCAAGCACCGTCCCGCCGGCAAGCACGGTCAGTACATTGACGCCGCAGAGGGCGATGATGAGCACCGCCAGGTAGGGAATGACTTTCATCAGATCGTATTCCATCCCTTCCCCGACATTTGTCGAGATCCCCGCCGATATGAAATAAAGGATGACGGATGTTGCGATTGCGCCCGGAAGTATGATGAAGAAGTTCACTTTGAACTTGTCCACCATCTTCACTTCCTGGGACTGTGTCGCGACGATCGTCGTATCGGAAATGACGGACAGGTTATCGCCGAACATCGCACCGCCGATGACCGTCGCCAGCGCAAGTGCCAGGCCGATTTCCGTCTGGTCGGAGATTCCGACCGCAATCGGCGCAAGAGCGACGACTGTGCCCGTGGAAGTCCCCATCGATATGGAGATGAAACAGCAGATGATGAACAGGCCGACAAGCAGCAGGCTGCCCGGCAGCAGTGTCAGACCGAGATTGACGGTGGAGTCCACAGCCCCCATGCCCTCGGCGACTTTTGAAAACGCACCGGCCAGAAGGAAGATGAGCACCATGAGCATGATGTTCTCCTTGCCGGCTCCTCTTGTAATGATGCCGATCTTTTCATTCAGACGGTCCTTGGGCTTGATGAGCAGCGCCGCGATGATCGCTATGATGAGTGCCACAGGAATCGGCATAGCTGTAAAGTCCCCCGTAATGATGCCCGTGCCGATGAACAGCAGTACAAAGACCAGCAGCGGCAGCAGGGCGAGCGGATTCCCTTTGGATTGTTCAGGTTTCATGATAATGCTCCTCTTTTGAATGATTTTCAGGACGATAAAAAAGCCCCTTCAGATATGGAAGAGGCCACAAAAAAACTGTATCTCTTCTCATCTTTACAGCCTTTCCGGCTGCTGGAATTGGCACTGGCTCAGACGAGCTGTTGCCGAGGCTTCAAAGGGCCAGTCCCTCCACCTCTCTTGATAAGATCAATGTTTATTTAATTCATCCACTTTAACGCGTGAAACCGCCTGTGTCAACAGGAATGTACGAAACTTTACCCATGGGCTATGATTTCATATCGCAAAACAGGGAAAACACAGAATTATCTGATGTTTGACAAGCGATTCACATGTGAGTAGAATAGTGACATTCTGATATTTCCTGAAAAGGATGATTTCCATGTTCCGCACCATCAACATAAACATCTGGTATAGCTATCGCATGTAGACTTGTATTTACTCATCGTAAGTACAGGTCATCTTGTCTTGTACTTGCGATGGCTGAGGAATTGGAATCGGCCATCTGTTCTCTCCGGATGGCACACTTTACCAGCCATCCGGACAGACCGGGTGGCTTTTTTTATTGGAATGGAAAATGACAGGTAAGGTGGTTCATACAATGAAAGAACAACAGGTACAATGGGGATCCAGGATCGGATTCATACTGGCTGCAGCCGGTTCTGCGGTGGGGCTCGGCGCCGTGTGGAAATTTCCATACATGGTGGCGCAGTTCGGCGGGGGCGCGTTCCTCCTGATATTCCTCATATTCACACTGCTCGTCGGTCTGCCGATGCTGATGGTGGAATTCACACTCGGCCGGCTCGGCAGACGGCCGTCGATCGAGACATTCAAGTTCCTGGGCGGGCACCGTGCATACGGGCTGATCGGCCTGCTCGGCAACATCGCCGCATTCATACTGCTCAGCTTCTACAGCGTGGTGGGCGGCTGGATCATGGTGTATTTTGTACTGGCAATCGGAAACATTTTCGGCATGGCCGATGTCACAGCGCCGGGGCTGTTCGATGCGGTGACTGGCACGCCGTGGATGGTCATCGCAGGCCAGGCGGCCTTCATGCTCATTACGGCATGGATTGTGACGGGGGGAATCGAGAAGGGGATAGAGCGCGCATCGAAAATCATGATGCCACTGCTGTTCCTGACATTCATACTGCTGATTGCCCGCAGCATGACGCTGCCGGGCGCAATGGAGGGCGTGGAGTTCCTGCTCATGCCGGACTTCAGTGCCTTGACAAGCGAAGCGGTGCTGTTCGCACTCGGCCAGTCATTCTTCGCCTTCTCCATCGGTGCAATGGGAATGCTCACCTATGCGTCTTATGTAAAAGATGATGTGAACCTTCCGCACAGTGCGGGATATATCGTCCTCACGACGATCGTCATCACGATATTTGCAGGGCTTGCGGTCTTCCCGGCCGTTGCATCATTCGGCATGCAGGACGAAGCCCAGGGGCCGGGGCTCCTGTTCATCATACTGCCGAAGGTATTTGCCGAAATCACAGGCGGTGCCTGGTTCTACCTGCTGTTCATACTACTCTTCCTCTTTGCGACGCTCACTTCATCCATTTCGATGATTGAGATCAACGTCAGCAACGTCATCAAAGGGCGCCAGGAAAAGCGGAATAAGGCCACATGGATCTTCGCTGTGCTCATCTTCCTGTTCGGCGTACCGAGCACCCTTTCCATGAGTGTACTGTCGGATGTGCAGATCTTCTCAAGATCCATATTCGACACCATGGACATGCTCGTATCCAACATATTCATGCCGCTCGGGGCACTGCTTGCCACACTCTTCCTCGGATGGAAAGTCGACCTCGACAGAGTCTCGGAGGCACTGGATGTGAAACAGGGATTGATATTCGGGACATGGGTGTTCATCATCAGATACCTGCTTCCTGTAATCATACTCTTCGTATTCGTAACAGCTTTGATGTGATTGCTTTCTGCCGGGATAAGAGTCCCGGCTTTTACTATGCGTGAAATAAAAAAAGACGCCCTTGGGCGCCTTCTTCATTATATAAGGTTTACATCTTCTTCATGAGTTCCTTATTCTTCTCTGCAAACACTTCGTTGTGTGAAGACACCATGCCTTCAGCCAGGGCATCTTCATCGAGGAAGAGCTTTGCGTGATTCGCCGCCTGGGCTGCTTCTGAGAAGCAGCCGGCGATGAGCCTGACTTTGTTGTCGTATTCGACCTGGTCGCCGCATGCGAAGATGCCGGGTACCGGCGTGTCGACCATATGCTTGGTTTTCAGCATCTGGTGCTCATTGAAATCGAACTGGTCTTCCATCGCTTCGAGGAAGGCGCAGTTGGAATCGTAGCCGTGGCTGACGAGGACGTCATCGACTGCCACCTGGCTGCCGTCATCGAGCACGACGTATTCTATGCGGTCGCCTGCCTCGTTCGGTGTCAGATGATCGATGCATCTGTTGAACTGTATGTCGATGTCGCGGCGGTGGAGTTCCTCTGCCATCGCTTCGTGTCCGCGCATGGCGTCGCTCCGGCATATCATCGTGACGCTCGCGGCAATATTGGAAATCTCGGCTGCCCAGTCGATGGCGGTATTGCCGCCGCCCGAAATGAGCACATGCCGGTCCTTGAAGCGGGCGAAACGTTTGACCGTATAGTGAAGGTTGGAGATTTCGAATTTATCCGCACCCTCGACTTTGAGACGTGTCGGGGTGAAAATGCCCCGGCCGGATGCGATGATGATGGTTTTGCTGTAAAAGACACCGTTATCCGTGATAACCTCGAAATGGTCCTCATGTTTTGTGATTGTTTCACATGTTGTGGAAACGGAAATGCCGGGATTGAACGTCTTAGCCTGTTCAACCATGTCGTTCTTTATGTCTTGAGCCGGGGCGGGCGGAATGCCGCCGATGTCCCAGATGATCTTTTCAGGATATATATTGAGTTTGCCGCCAAGCTCCGGATGATGTTCAATGATCTGGACACTCATGCCGCGGAGGCCGGCGTAGAAGCTTGCATAAAGGCCTGCGGGACCGCCGCCGATGATCAGCGTATCAGAAATTTTCATGCTCCATCCTCTTTTCTGTTGAAATTGGGTGGTTTCTCATTTATTATATAATCAATGATAATGATTATCAATGAGAAATATAATTTATGGAACAGGAATGAGGAAAGGGAAATGAAAAAGTACATATGGATGATTGCAGCAGTGATGGTGCTGGTTCTTGCAGCATGCGGGAATTCAGAGGATACCGGGACAGAAGAGGCTGCCGGCGGGGAGCCGGAGATGGTGCCGTATACGACGGATGGCGGCGAAGAGATTGAGATTCCGGAAGACCCGCAGCGCATCGTCGTGCTGGCGTCGAGCTATTTCGGCAACCTGATGCAGCTTGATGCGAATGTTGCGGGTGTTTCAAACGATGTTGAAGGCAGTGAAGTATTGAAGCCTTTGGCCGAAGATGGTAATGTGGAATTGCTTGAAGTCGGCAACGTGGAGCAGGTCATGAATCTGGATCCCGACCTCATCATCACCTTCTCGACGGATGAAAATCTGGATAAGCTGAAAGCGATTGCTCCGACGATCCCGGTGGAGTATGACAAATGGAACTATCTGGACATCCATGAGGAGATGGGCCGGATCGTGGGCAAGGAAGAGGAAGCAGCCGAGTGGGTTGAAGGCTTTGAAGCCGAACTTGCCGAAGACAGACAGGCAGTAGAGGAAGCGGTTGGTGAAGATGCCACCGCAACAGTAATGGAACAATACGCAAAAGATATATATGTATATGGTACGAACTGGGGCCGCGGTACAGAGATTCTGTATCAGGGTCTTGGACTCGGAGTACCGGAAGAAATCCAGGATGAAGTCGTGGAAACAGGATGGAAGAGCATATCTGCAGAAGAGATAGAAAAATATGCCGGTGATTTCATGTTCGTCGGAACCGGTGATGCCGGTGCAGATAATGCCTATATGGATACAGAGGTGTGGCAGGGTCTCGATGCAGTGGAGAACGACCGGGTGATTGAATTTGATTCGCCGACTTTCTACTACAATGATCCTTATTCCCTCGAACATCAGAAGGAATTCCTGGTCGATGCATTAACGAAATAAATCAGGCAGGTGTCTAATAATGACGAGTGTGGCGCTTAAAGATATAAAAGTGGAACTGAACGACAGAGCGATTTTACACAATATAAACATGGAACTGAT
>Ga0079226_10000960_pt1 | contig 21608 bp, 25 predicted proteins | sample Poulit2014_FD_76345 | JGI IMG/M metagenome (GOLD analysis project Ga0079226, IMG submission 76345) | Agricultural soil microbial communities from Georgia to study Nitrogen management - Poultry litter 2014 | ecosystem: Environmental > Terrestrial > Soil > Agricultural land | place: USA: Georgia... | reverse complement strand
GCTGTAATGTCACTTTAAGTTCTACCTTTTTCATTATTTTACTGCCTCCATCTTTTCATAGAATTTTTTATAAGTATCAATCAGTGAGCCTGACCTGTTCCGGTAGACATCCTTGTCGAAATTCTCATCAGTCTCAATGTCCCATATGCGGCATGTATCCGGTGAAATTTCATCGGCCAGGAGGATATCCCCCTCATTATCCCTGCCGAATTCGATTTTGAAATCGACCAGTTCCATGCCCATCATGTCCATCATCCGGGTGAGGGCTTTGTTAACTCTGAGCGCCGCCGCCTTAAGTTCCCCGATCTCCTCTTTTGTAGCAAGGCCGAGCTTCAGCACGTGGTCATCAGTCAGTATCGGATCATCGAGTGCATCTTCTTTATAATAAAATTCCACAAGCGGCGGTGTGAATTCATCACCTTTTTTAAAGCCGAGCCGCCTGACGATGCTCCCGGCCGCCCTGTTGCGCACCGTCACTTCAAGGGGGATGATGCCCACCGGCTTAACCGTCTGTTCCGTATCGCTTATGCGTTCGATGAAATGGGACTTGACGCCGTTTTTCTCAAGATATTTGAAGATATCGGAGGAAATCAGGTTGTTCAGCCGGCCTTTGCCTTCCATGAAATCACGTCTCGCACCATTGCCGGCAGTCACTTCATCCTTATATTCAATGCGCAGTACTTCGGGGTCTTCAGTCTTAAAGACTTTTTTTGCCTTTCCTTCATACAGCAGCATCACTTACTCTCCTTTGTGAAATCGCGGCTGAGCGCTTCCAGTGTATTTTCGAGGCTGCCGGTGAGTACGGTGACATGTCCCATCTTGCGGGCAGGCTTACGCACCGTCTTGCCGTATATATGGATGTGCCATTCGGGATGCGTGAACAATTCATTGTCCAGCCGGTCCAGGTCCTCACCCAGGAGGTTCATCATGACCACGTTCTGATAGAGATGCACTTCTGGCATCGGGTGATCCAGTATAGAAAGGATGTGCGCATCGAACTGGCTGATATTGCATGCCTCAATCGAATAGTGCCCGGAATTGTGGGGCCGCGGCGCAATCTCGTTCACATAGAGTATGCCGTCTGTATCGATGAAGAATTCGATGGTGAATGCACCGACAAAGTGCAGCGCGTCCATGATCTTGACCGCTTCTTTCTGTGCCTGTTCAGTATAATCCACCCTGGATGGGACGATCGTGCGGTAGAGGACCTGGTCCTTGTGCAGATTTTCCTGCAGCGGGAAATAGACGACCTGGCCGCCTACACTCCTTGCGATGGTCAGGGACACTTCCCGCTCAAGCGTGATGTATTTTTCCGCCACAAACACCGTCTCATCAAAAGGGATGCCGGCCCGATCGATGTCCGCCTCCGTCTCCAGCAGATACTGGCCTTTTCCGTCATATCCGCCCGTTGCCGTCTTGACTATGACGGGCGCACCGTGTGTATCCATGAATCTGCGCACATCCTCTGCTGAAGCTACTTTTTCATAAGGGACGATTCTTGCACCGGAGGCACTGATCGCCTCTTTTTCTGTCTCACGGTTCTGCAGCGTCAGCACCGTCTCTGCCCCCTGCGGCACATGATAGTCGCCGACCAGCGTGTGCAGAATGCGTGCATCGATGTTTTCAAATTCGTAGGTGACGACATCTGACATTTCGCACAGCGATTTCAACGCTTCAAGATCGCCGAATTCCGCATTGATGAAAGTGTGGCTCGTCGCGCTTGCCGGCGCATCTTCTGAAGGGTCGAGAACCGCCACTTTGTAGCCCATCCTGAGCGCCGACTGCGCCATCATCTTGCCGAGCTGTCCGCCGCCTATGATACCGATTGTTGATCCCGGTGCCAGTTTAATCGAGGTCATTTTGCATCTCCTCCACTTTATCTTCGAGTGATTTCTGATAGTCTTCCAGTTTTTCGTAAAGTTCCGGCGAATTCACTGCCAGCATGCGCGCGGCGAGGATTCCTGCATTCTTGCTGCCCGCCTTGCCGATTGCCATCGTGGCTACCGGAATGCCGCCCGGCATCTGCACGATGGATAATAACGAATCCATGCCATGCAGCGCTTTGGACTCGATAGGTATGCCGATTACCGGGACGTTTGTAATCGACGCCATCATCCCCGGCAGATGCGCTGCACCGCCAGCGCCGGCGATGATCACATCGATGCCGTTCGATTTGGCATTTCTCGCATAGTCCACCATCATCTCCGGGGTGCGGTGCGCGCTCACCACTTTCTTCTCGTATGCCACGCCGAAATGATCCAGCATATCACATGCATGCTTCATCTCAGGCCAGTCGGAAGAGCTGCCCATGATTACTCCAACAGTCATAGTAGTATAACCTCGCTTTGAAATATGTTTGTTTTCAACTCATGCCAAGTTTAACAATAGCAGGCACTTTATTCAACTTAAAAACGAACAATTTAAATATTATTATTTTAATTGTATGTGTTTACGAACTTTAAAGTTAATTCAAAGTCATTTAAGTTCGGTTTTTGTATAAATCAGCTGTTTCGCAGTGTATTTTATCCCCATAAGTGTAATGCAGGATGCAGCCGGCATTAGTATGTCCTGAACGGTCGATCAGGATTCACTGTGGAAATTTTCAGGTAAGTTATGGATAATGGGGGAGACAGATTAAACAGATAGGAGAATGAATATGACAGCAAATTTGTTGAACGGACGCGAAATCGCCAAAGATTATCGCGCCGGACTCGCAGAAGAAGTTGAAAAATTGAAAGAAAACGGCATAACGCCAAATCTCACAGTCATCATAGCCGGCAATGATGGCGCCTCCCTCAGCTATGTACGTTCAAAGAACAGGGCGGCAGAAAAGATCGGCATGACATCCGACATTGTCCATCTGGATGAAAATGCAACCGAAGATGAGGTTCTGGAAGAACTCGACCGCCTGAATAACGATGATAATGTCAGCGGAATTCTCGTGCAGGTTCCCCTGCCGGATCAGATCAGCGAAGAAAAGGTGCTTGAATCCATTGCTCCCCATAAGGATGTCGACGGTTTCAGCCCGGTCAATATCGGCCGCATGTATACAGGCCAGCGCACATTCATCCCCTGTACCCCACTCGGCATCATGGAGCTCCTCAAGCATACAGGGTCGCTTGAAGGGAAGGATGTCGCCGTTATCGGGCGTTCCCACATCGTCGGCCAGCCCGTTACAAAACTGCTGACCGACCAGAACGCAACCGTCACACTGATGCACTCGCGCACGAAGAACATGACAGATAAACTGAGCAGTTTCGACGTCATCGTCAGTGCCGTCGGCTCCCCGGGACTCGTCAAAGCCGAACATATCAAAGACGGTGCAATTGTGATCGACGTCGGCAACACAATGGTCGGCGACAAACTCGTCGGCGATGTAGACTTCGACGCCGCCAAAGAAAAAGCCGGCTGGATCACGCCAGTCCCGGGCGGCGTCGGCCCCCTCACAATCACCATGGTCCTTAACAACACATTACTCGCCGCCAAGTGGCACAACGGAGTAGAATAACTTTATCGAAGCAGACAGCCGCATCCTTTTTGCAGGGTGCGGTTTTTAGTTTTGAGCTGCGTTTGTGTTAACGGTCATCCGTTTCCCATTCCATTGACCGTTAACTCTCCAACGGTCATCCGTTTCCCATTCCATTGACCGTTAACTCTCCAACGGTCATCCGTTTCCCATTCCATTGACCGTTAACTCTCCAACCGTCATCCGCTTCCCATTCCATTGACCGTTAACTCTCCAACGGTCATCCGTTTCCCATTCCATTGACCGTTAACTCTCCAACCGTCATCCGCTTCCCATTCCATTGACCGTTAGAACAAACAACTGCTATTTTCTGCTTACCACTCTGTCTTTATAATAAAATTCAACATTCGGAAAAGCATACTCAAGTGATTGTCTAAGATTTTCATAACACGCGTGTTTCCCTGTTACTTTTAACTTAAAGTACCGGGCTAAAATGGATCTGATATACCTTTTCTCAACTTCGCCCGCCATAAAATCATACACATCCTGCAGCTTCAGTTCATGATCGTGCATCAATACTCCATACTCACAAATTGTTCTCAGTACACTTTTTTCCTTACCTTCACAATATCCGCAATTCACACATCGTATAAACAGCCGCCCCACCGCAACGCCATAACTTCCGCACCCCGCACAATTAACACCCTTCGCCATCATGCTGTACATCTCCGCATCACACACCGGCGGATTATATGGATTTTCTATCATGTACTTCTCAATCATCCGGCACAGCCGCTCCACATGAAAACGGCCGAAAGCCGCCTCATCCACCTCCATCATATATTTCCTGATGCGGTTGCGTGTCACCACCCGCCCGGGTGCAGGTGATTTCATCTCCAGCTCAAAATGTTCATTCACGAACACGACTGCCCCCTCGGCCATGATGTCCGGACCGATCCGTGCACACATATCATCGACCTTCTCCATCGAGCGTTTCAGCTGCACAAAGATATCCCGGTTGAGCAGCCGCCCGCCTGCATACCATTTGCCTTCTGCATAGACGTACTCGCCTGAATAATTCTTCGCATCACATACATATATTCCTCCTGACGTAACAATCATTGTATCTACCTGTGTAATGCCACCGCAGGCCAGCCATATATCCCGGTAAACCCGCCACCCGTCCCCTCCATATTGATCGACAAAGCGGTCGAGCTCAATCTCTCCATCAAACCCACGCTGCAGCCTCTTCAGTTCGCCGGCACCCCGGCCATCCAGTCCCCGCCTGCGTCCAACCGCTTCCAGCCACTGGTGCTCCAAAGTCTTCTTTCGCATTGCAACAAACTCCTCCTTAAAATAAAAAAGCCCCTTTCCCTATATATGCGGAAAAAGGCCCTATTTGATTATTTGTTCAATCAAATATTTTATTTAATTCGAGAAAATTAATTAATCCACGGCTAAGCCAATCAGTTTCTCATGATGATATAAATCATGTAGATGATGTATGCAAACACCAGTACAAAACCTTCCCACCGGCCGATGCTGTAGCGGGTCCGTGAAAATATGAGCAACAGTACTGTCAGAAGTATCATGACCCACGTATCGGTGAAGATTTTCGCATCCAGTGTCAGCGGGGCAACTGCTGCGGCACTGCCCGCTACAAAAAAGATGTTGAAAATGCTGCTGCCGACAGCATTGCCTATCGCGATGTCTCCCCGATTCTTCAGCGCAGCCGTGACGGATGTGATCAGCTCGGGAAGTGAAGTGCCGATGGCCACAATTGTAAGACCGACGAGCGTCTCGCTCATTCCAAGCGAAAGGGCGATCTCAGTGGCGCTGTCCACTACCAGGCGTCCGCCGAATATGATTGCAGCGAGTCCGCCGACAGTGTAGAGGATGTTCTTCCCCCACGGTGCACCAACATCCGTATCGACCGTGTTATCACTCTCCGATCTGTTCTTCATCGCCATTTCAAAGACGTAGTACAGGAATACACTGAAGAACAGAAGGATGATCAGGCCATCCCCGCGGGAGACAATATTATCCGCCGCCCCGTTCAGTAAAACGTCCGCCATCAGTATAAGCAGTACAACAGCTGCAAGCAGTGAGAAGGGGATCTCCTTTCGGATCGTCTCACTCTTGACTGTGAGCGGGGTGATCATCGCGGTCACCCCGAGCACCATTGTGATGTTGAATATGTTGCTTCCCACGATATTGCCGAGCACCATGCCGGCATTATCATCCAGGGCAGCCAGTATGCTGACCGTCGCCTCGGGTGAACTTGTACCGAAAGCAACAATCGTCAACCCGACAAGCAGGGGGGATACACTGAGCTTGATCGCAATATTCGATGCACCTTCCACAAAATAGTCCGCCCCCTTGATGAGGAGGACGAATCCCGCAATCAGAATAATATAAGACAAATGACGCACTCTCCTTTAAAATACAGACTACCATCCCTCTATTCCCCAAGAAAGATAAAAAACCCACTTTTCAAACAAAAAGTGGGTTTCATCAATCATTTTTCCTTTTCAACAAAGAACGTGACAACAACGAACAACAGAAACGCAATCAATGTAATACTGCCGCCGATGATGAAATACACAATCGTGAACGTCTCATTGAAGCCGAACGGATTAAGCATATAGAAATACATCCCGGAAGTCAGAACCAAAGCACCCGCAATACCGAACGCACAGTGCAGATGCACGAGCAGCGGCTTCGAGACAGTGTACACACTGTAGAAGATCCCCCATGCAAACATCGACAGCCATCCCACAAGAAGTATGTGCGTATGGATCGGCCGCATCGCATAATCCATCTCCCCCGCCATCTGCGAGCCGATGAACACACCGAGCAGCCCGAATACCGTCGCAATCCTGATCAGGTTGATTCCCCATTTTCTTTCCATTTTCCGCAATTCCTCCATTAATTCATTATTTTGATAAACTTCCAGTCGCCCCAGACATACCGCCGCTCCGGAACATTCCCCGGAATCATATCATTTCCAAAGCTTCACGATGAATTCCGTGCCGGCACCCGGCGCACTGTCCACTTCAATCGTGCCGCCGAGCATTTCCACAGTTTCAAGGACGATTGCCAGACCCAGGCCGGACCCCTCACTCGAACGTGCAGCATCCACCCGGTAGAATCGTTCGAATACCTTACCGAGCGCATCTTCCGGAATACCCATGCCCGTGTCCCGAACACTGACTTCGACATTATCTCCCATATCCTTCAGTGTGACGGCGATTTCATCACCATCCGATGAATACTTCACTGCGTTAGACACCAGATTATCCCATATATTCCACAGGAGGTCGCTGTCAGACTCCACCGTCACTTCATCCAGTGAATAGGACAGATCAATGCCGGACTCATCGAGACGCCAGCGGAACACACGTATCACGTCCCGAATCTGCGCGTCGAGCCGGACATGCTCTTTCTTCGCCGTATAAGACTGGTGATCGAACTTGTTGAGCAGCATCAGCTGCCTCGCCAGTGACGACAGCCGCTTCGCCTCCGAATGTACGACCGAGGCAGCTTCCTGTGCCTCGACGCCGTCCACTTCACCGTCCTCAAGCAGTTTCGCATACCCTTGGATATTGACCAGTGGCGACTGGAGATCATGCGTCACATCGCTGATGAATTTCTGACGCATACGGTAGTTTTCCTGCAGCTGCCCCTTCATCGCATCGAGACTCACTGCAAGCTGCCCGATCTCATCCCTGCTGTAGCTGGCGGGTGCGATATCATAATCGAAATTCTCCTGCCGTATTTCATTCGCCGCCGTCCTGAGACGGCCCAGAGGTTCTGTCAGACGGCGGCTCATCACGATGATGAATATGAGGCTCACCAGCACCGCCGCCACAAAGAACACGAGCAGGATGATATGGAATTCACTGAACATCAGGCTGCTGTCCTGCTTGATGAACAGCGCATGGCGTTCGCCGCCGAGTATGACTGGTACACCGACGGTGTTGCGCACATCATTCATGAAATGCCCCATCATGAACCAGTTCGCCACAGCGGCATCCTCTCCCTCGTACACACCACCGGACAGTACCGAGCGGAGCGTCGACTCTTCCATGGTGGTCCTCTCAAAAGGGATGCCGGCAAAGTGCGCCTCGTATCCGCCGTTTGACACCCCTTCCGTCAGTTTCACTTCACCGCCTGCATTGTCCGTCCCGTCACCGGATACCAACACCACCTGATAGTCCAGCGCATCGAGCATATCCATGGCCACAGTAAGACTGGAACCGTCCGGAATATCCTGCTCCAGCGCATTCTTCAGATTTTCAGCCGTCCCGAGCATCTGTTCATTCATCTTAGGCTTGGAATAGGCCGCATAGAGGACATTCGATGCCAGCAGCGACACGGCCAGGCTGACGGCAACGACGGCAAAAAGCACCGCTATGAAACGTTTATAAAGCATATCCATCAAAGATCTCTCCCCGCCACACCATGCTCCAGGCGGTAACCGACACCGCGGACCGTCAGCACGCGCACTTCTGCACCGAATCTGCCGAGCTTCTGCCGCAGCCGGTTCATGTGGGTATTGATCGTATATGTACTCGTATCAAGGTCTCCCCAAACACTTTCAGCGATATGCTCTCGGGTCACCACTTTTTCAGGTGTCTCCATCAGGCAGCCGAGCATCTCGAGCTCCTTCACCGGCAGCATGTGCGTGCGGCCCATGACCTCCACCTCATAATGCTCCCGGTCGATCGTCATCCCCGCAAAAGACAGCTTCGTATCCGAAACAGGACGTACCCGCTTCAGCACTGCACGTATCCGGAACAGGAGTTCCTTCGGTTCAAAGGGTTTCACTATATAATCCTCGGCCCCTGCTGTGAACCCCTCCTCCTTGTCATCAAGCTGACCCTTCGCCGTAAGCAGAATCACAGGTGTCTCAAGGTCCCCGCTCAGAATGCGCGTCAGTTCAAAGCCATCCATCCCGGGCATCATCACATCCAGGACGGCAATATCCACTTCCTCATCCTCAAGATACTCCAGGGCGCCGTCAGCATCCCCGAAGTCCGCCACATCGAAGCCGTTCCTCTTCAAGTAGAGTACGACCAGGTTGCGGATATTCTCATCATCCTCGACCACCATCACTTTATCCATCGCCTGTGCACCTCCGTAAAAAACTCTATCATCCTTATATAAACACAATATAAATATTTTAGAAATGAAAATCTCACCCTGCCCCATCCCCTCATAAAAAAAGACGCCCACCGCGCCATGCGGTGGACGTTTAAGTACAGTGAGCATTCACTATGCGCCGAGGCTCATTTTAGGACCGAACGGCTCGAAGTGGATGCGGCTATCGTCGATGCCCATCTTCTTGAGCTCCTTCATCATTGTGCCCATGAAGCCCATGGATCCGCAGATGTAGATCTGTCTGTCCTCTGTATCTTTGAAGTCCTCTTTGTCCAGGAAGCCTTCAGTTTCGCTGAATTTGACTTTGAGGTCAGCGCCCTTTTCCCGGATTGCAGCCATCTGGTCCTTGAATGGCTGATGGTCAGCGTTTATGCAGCTGTAGACGTATTTGACATCCTTGCCGCTGGCCACAGCATCTTCTGCCATGGACATCACCGGTGTTGCGCCGACGCCGCCCGCGATGAACAGCAGTTTGTCATGATCCTCACTGACTTTGAAGTCTCCGGCAGGCGCTGACATGAACAGTGCATCGCCTTCCTCGATCGCGTCATGCATGTAGTTGGAAACGACACCTTCCCTGCCTTTGACCGCTTCGCGTTTGACGGCGAATCGAATGCCGTCCTCCTTGTCGATTGAGCAGATTGAATAATGACGGAGCGCTGTGTTTCCATAACCTTCCGGATTCACTTTGACGGTGATGTACTGGCCGGCTGTGAACGTTTTGTCTACTTCATCGGAATCTACTGTGAACCTGACGATGTCCGGTGTCATCTGTTCTTTCTTCTTGACGATGAACGGTTTGAAGCCGTCCCATGCCGCAGCGTCATACATCTCCTTTTCAATGCCGATGAATACATCGGCGATCTTGCCATAGTACTCGCCCCACGCATCGATGATTTCAGGCGTCGCAGCATCACCCAGCACTTCCCGGATTGCTTCCAGGAGATATTTGCCGACAATCGGATAATGTTCCGGCAACACTTCAAGTGCGCGGTGCTTATGTGCGATGCCCATCACTGCAGGTACGATGGCTTCGATATCTTCAATATGCCTTGCCGCAGCAAGCACGGTCATCGCCAGTGCCTTCGGCTGATCTCCGACTTTCTGGTTCGTCTTGTTGAAAATGTCGAGAAGTTCAGGGTGCGCTTCAAACATCCTTTTGTAGAATACTGTCGTAATTTCAGTTCCGTGTTTTTCGAGAACCGGTACGGTCTCTTTGATAATCTGTTTTTTAGCTTCAGCAATCATGTGTTCAAGCCCCTTCTATAAACATATATTTTTTATACATCTTTAGTGTAAAGGTATATGATTACTTTTTCAAGAACATTGTAATTATTTTCACATATAGTTCACAAAATCGCTTTCATAATGTGGGATATTTTATTTATATGACAATTCCGTGTATAATTTCCTGGAGGAGTTGATGAGAATGAAGCTCACTTTATACACCGACTACTCCCTCCGTGTACTCATGTACCTGGGGATGAGAGAGACGGAAGAGAAAGTCCAGATTGATGAAATCGCAAACTTCTATAATATATCGAAGAATCATCTGACCAAAGTCGTCCATCACCTTTCGAAGCTCGGATACGTCAGAACTGTGCGTGGCCGGGGCGGCGGGATTATGCTAAACTATAAGCCAGAGGATTTGAACATAGGAGAAGTCGTCCGCAGTACGGAAGACAACTTCCACATGGCGGAATGCTTCAATGCCGAAAACAACCAGTGTGTGCTGACACCGGTATGCAGCCTGAGGTTCGTACTGGGGGATGCATTGAAAGCCTATCTTGAAGTGCTCGATAACTATACGTTGGAAGATATACTTCCAAGCGGAATTCCGGGGTGACGAAGATGAATTCAAAAACAATGCTGAAAGTCATGGCGGGGCTGCTTCCCGCAGCACCGATTACGGGTGACTTCATTGATCAAAGCATAGATACAGAGGAAATCAGTGAATCAGACAGCAGCGCGGATTCAAAATATGCGGATTATGACGGGCCGACGATGGAAGAGGAGATCGCGTCCCACAGTGGCAGCGTCCCTGCCCTCATGGGGACGGAAACCATAAATGTGCAGGTCGGGGATGAATTCGATCCGCTGGCCGGCGTCTATGCCGTCGACAGTTCCGACGGCGACATCACCGATAACATCGAAGTGACCGACAATGATGTGAATACGGACAGGGCCGGCAATTATACCGTATCCTACAGAGTGGAAAACTCAAGCGGCAACTGGTACGAATACACCCGCCAGATACAGGTATCCGATGCAGAGAGTGACGCGGTGCCGATAGTGCCGCCGACAGAAGAACAGCTCTCGGGTGAAGGCTCCAAAGAAGCATCCGATCCTGAATCTTCCTCGAAAATCACATTCCTCGGCCTCGATGACATCACCATCCAGCAGGGGGACGAATTCAATCCGAAAGAGGATGTCCAGGTCATCGATGTGGACGGCAGTGACATCACAAACAAACTGTACATTTCAGGCGAGGTCAACACGGACCAGCCGGGGGAATACACGATCGCCTATGCAGTGTTCGACCACTTCGGCGATTCCCACGCAAAGGCACGGACGATTACAGTTGAATGATATGAAAAAGAAGCCGCAGCGGAAAATTCCGCTGCGGCTTCTATCGTTCCTTCATTATTACGCAAGCTGATTTTTGATTTCAGCGTTGAAGTCCGGAAGGTCATCAGGCGTACGGCTGGTTACAAGATTGCTGCAGACAACGACAGATGCATCCTGTACTTTCGCTCCGGCGTTTTCAAGGTCCTTCCTCACTGACAGGAACGCCGTCATGTTACGGTCATTCACCAGATCCGTATCAATCAACACCTGCGGGCCGTGACAGATTGCGAACGTTGGTTTATCATTCTGCAGGAAGTTCGCTGCAAACTTGCCGAAACGTCCCTCTTCATCTGAGCGCAGAAGATCCGGTGAGAATCCGCCCGGAATCAGAATAGCATCATAATCATCCGCATTTACGTCGGCGATAGATTTGTCGGCTTTGAATTTGCCGCCCTGTTTGCCTTCGATTTCACCAGCTTCGGTGGAGATGACTTCAACTTCATGCCCTTCGGCTTCAAGTGCCTCCACCGGGCTTGTATATTCTACATCTTCAACCATATCCGTCATGATTACTGCTACTTTTTTTGCCACAATATATCTCTCCTTTGGAAAAGTCCTTATTCTTTCTACACACTATATCTTCCACGTACCGTCAATTCCTAAACATTCCGCGGACATTTTATATAAAAAAGACATATAAGGTTATTTGACAAAACGAACAGGCGTTCTTATAATTGTATGGCAGGAGTGATGATATGCAATTCTCATATGATGAGGAACTTGAATACAAGATTCTATACAACGTCAAACACGATGTGTTCGACTATCCAAATACAAGCATGTCCGAATACGATATCAGAACCGTCGATTTCCATATGAAGATTATGGAACAAAAAGGTCTGATCGTACTTACACCATTCGCATACGATTTCTACTACAGCAACATCGAACTCACCGCAGATGGTGACCGGAAGCTCTCACAGCAAGCTTCCTAAACTGGCCCGCAAGGGTCTTTTTTTATACTTCCACATCCAGTTTGAATGTATCTATGAGCCAGTCCTTCGTCCGTTCATCTTCAATCCTCTCAACCGGCTTGCCGCCGACACAAAGTCCGTCGTCAAGCAGGCCGTCACCAAGCTCCGGCACCAGTGCCAGCCACTCCATCCTGAGTACATACTCCTCACTGCCGAAATGAGGATTGATCCGCATGATCTCCCTGAACGGGTACTCGTCCCGGTCGATCATGAGCCCGCCCTGGTGCATTTCAATCGTTTCAAGCGGTACCGCAGACACCTTCACCCTGCCGGCACCAAGGTAACCGTATCTGGTGGAATAAAGGGCGATGATCTCCCCTTTTGCGATTCCCATTATGTCATGTATATTGCTCTTTCCGCTCACACTGATGATCCCGAGCTTCTTATACAGGTCATAATCCCGGAACGTACTGTTAAATTTGCCATTGATGAAATACATACAATACCACCTCGTCTTTACAGCACTCTACCCCGCCACTCCATGTTTCATGCAGAATCAGCCGGGTAATTTATCTATATAAGGAGCTGGTTGATATGGCAGCAAAGGACAGGAAAGACGAACCCGCCAAACGGCAGGAAGACCTGCCGAAAGAATACCAGTATAGAGAAGAGGAAAATGAGTACCAGTATGAAGACAGGGAACAGGACCGCCTCGATGACTACAACAAACTCGGCAAGGAATACTATTACGATCAAGAAACCGACAAAAGCGTATTCCACGACAACCGTCATGATTCAGGCAACAGATAGAATGGAAAAGGAATCGAAAAGGAGGTGAAATGAAATGACTGGGGATAATGGCAAGAAAGATGAATTCATCGGCAAAGCGAAAAAGGCTGCCGGTGATGCACTGGATGATGAAAAGACCAAAAATGAAGGAAAGCGCCAGGAGACAGAAGGCAAAGTGAAAAATGCCGCAAAAGATATCAAGGAAAAAGGAAAAGACATGTTCAGAGAGAAATGACCGGACAGAGATACAGTTGAAAGTGAAAGCCCAGGAAAAACAGTCGATAACCAGTTCAACCAAGTATATGCAGACAGACCTGGTACTGCAGCCAGGAACCTAAAAAACATGAAAGTTCAAATATCATGTTTGAATGCTTGTATAGATAGGGTAAGGAAAAACATCACTCATTAAAAGGAGATGTTTAACATGGCAGAAGAAAAAAAAGGACTATTTGGCAAGGCAAAAGACAAGGTGAACGAACTCAAAGACAACACAAGCAAAGAAGATGTCCAGCAGGGCTGGGACACAGCAAAAGAACATGGTGATGAACACCTTGGCGACAATGAAAAATGGAACAGCGCCAAAGAAAAGGGCGACAGCGCCATGGATAAATTAGGTGGCGACGAAAACGACGAAGAAGAAAACAAATAATATTCATTAAAATGATTACACTACCCCATGCCCGGTTTCAACAGAGACCGGGTATTTATAATGGGGAAATGTTGGACATAAAATTACAGTGGCCAAAACGGCCGCTGTAAAATCGTCCTTGATCATCTGAGTCATAATCGCTGTCACCATCCGCATCAGCTATCCAGTATACATTAACAGACACTACGTATGGAAAAATATCTGAATTTTCCATTCTGGAATTCCATAAAAACAGGCCGCCATTTACGGGCGGCCCGGTACTGTCATCTACTTGTAGCTGAGAATTCTTCCTCTGGTGCGGAATTGCCTTCTGCCGGCAGTTCTTCCAGCGTTTTCATATGGTTTGCTGCGCTGCTCATATATTTACGGCTGTTTTCCGTATGGATTTCGAGGAGTTCTGAATGCATCCGGGTGTCCCCCGAGGTGTTCATCAGTTTGAATTCTATCAGTGCGAGCGTCCTGTTGGAGATTGCGAGTGACAGATCTGATTTCATCTCTTCCATCTCTTCTTTGTGTTCTCGTGAAAATGTACTCTTGATTTCAATGTTCTCTGCCCGCTGCCCCAGTTCTTCATATTCTGCATGAAGGGTTTCAAGTTCACCGGCCACTCTGTCCCTGCTTATGCCCTCAGAATTGTACTGCTGATACATCGGGATGAATAAGTTGTTCCAAACAGCTGTAATATCCGACTGGATGCCATCCACTGTGACTGCCAATTCCTCAATATTGGCTGCACCAGCAGCATCTGATGCATTCATCGGTGTAACGGTATGATTCCCGTCCAACCCCGCTGTCTTCAGTTCCGGGTGTCCGCTGTCAGACATCGTTTCCCGGCTGTCGGCGGTATCCATCGGCAGACTGTAATTATCCATCGTGGTAAGTGCAGGCGGATTGGCCTTGTGGCTCCCCTGTTTAATTTCCTGTCCCGCACCCTCGCTGCAGCTGCATAAAAAGACGGATGCGAATATCAAAAATTTAGTTTTCACTTTGTCGTCTCCCTAATCTGAAAAATTGTCCGGTTATCGAAATATCATTTTTAATTGTAACATGGTTGTAACATTAGAAAAAGAACGACTCTGCATACGGAGTTATCTACATGACAAAAACAGCATCCGGATGAATGTATCCGGATGCTGCATAGGTTTACTTATCATTTTTCTCGTTCAATATCAGATAGTCCAGTTCCTCTTTTTTCATCGAGTTGAGTTTCCTGTACTGGATTAGGAAGAACAATGCACCGAGTGCCACCCAGGCACCGAGCGCAATGTAGGACGGTGCTGTGAGCGATGCCGGTGAACCCGGATACAGCAGCAGCACAAGGAATACGATTGAGATGATTGCACCGAGCCAACCGAAAATTACATACAGCAGATTGAAATTTTCCCTGCTGCTGAAGAATTTCACCGCAACGAGGCTCGTCACAAGGAATGCAACCGATACACCCGTCGAGGACATATCGACGATCCAGCTGAGGGCCGTGCGTCCGAGCCACGGCGCAGTCAGACACACAATCATGACGAAAATCACTGCGACGTAGGGGGTTTTATTCTTATGGTGCAGTCTTGCGAACACTGATGGTATGAAATGGGCACGGCCGAGTGCGAACAGAAGTCTCGATGAGGACATGAAGAACCCATTGAGTCCTGTAAAGATTCCAAATGATATGGCGAGTGCGAGCAGCGCCATGCCGAGCCCTCCCATGGAGGTCTGTACGACAGATCCTGTCACCCATAGTGCGCCGCCGATCTGTTCCTGGTCGGGGTAGATCCATGACGTCACAAGGATCATCAGGACGTATGTGATGATTGAAGCGATGATACCGAAGACGATCAGTTTGAATGTTTTGTCCGGACTGAATTTGAATTCTTCCGCTGCCTGCGGGATGTTATCGAAACCGACGTACATCCACGGCGCAATCGCAACAATCAGTATGATTGACGTCCATACCCCGCTCTCATTGTTGAACAGAGGCTGCGCATTCTCGAATGAGAACTCCCCGACAAAGAAAGATCTCACGAACAGAGTTGCAACGACTGCCGCCATGAACATACAGAAGATGAACTGGATATTCCCGGACAGGCCGCTGCCCTTGATGCCGATGAAGGCAAATGCTATGAGGACGAGCGATGTCAGAAGAACTTCCATTATATAGACATACCAGCCTGCAATCGTATACAGATAGCCTACTTCAAGAAAATCAGGGAGTATGAACTTAAACAGCAGACTGAATGCACTGGCATTGAGTGCGACGACACATATGTAGCCGAGTGCCAGGAACCATGAAGCGATGAAACTTACATTCCGTCCAAATCCGACGTAGCTGAAAGCGAACTCCCCTCCCGAAACCGGAAACTTACTCGTCAGTGCACCATAGGCCACAGCAATGATCAGCATCAGCAGACCGCCGATTGTTATGCCAAGAGTGGACCCAAGAGTACCCGATGAAATCAGCCAGTCTCCCGGCAGGATGAATGCACCCCAACCGATACTCGAGCCGTAGGCAATCGCCCAGATGAACCGTTTCGACATCGTCGTTTCAAGTTCCTCACGTTTAAAAGCGGTATTATTTTGTACCATGATTAATTTTAACTCCCCTGTTATACTTAACTTTTTTCTATAGATATATCCTATCAGAACAGGATTCAAACGTAAAATTGGGACCGACACGGAGACAGCTTGAAATACAGAAAGGGACATGCAGCAATCTGCCACACGTCCCTCTTTTCATCATCCGTTGAAATTCATCAGATCGATACCGAATATGAGCGGCATCAGAAGATATACAAAGATAACAATCAGCACAACAGCAACTATGTTGAGGGCAAAACCAGTTTTCGCCATTTCCTGTATGCTGATCTTATTCGTACCGAACACGATGGCATTCGGCGGTGTCCCCACCGGAAGCATGAATGCACAGTTCGCTGCCATTGCTGCCGGTACCATCAGCGTGAGCGGATGGACTTCCAGTGCAATCGCAAGACCTGCAAGCACCGGGATGATCATTGTTGCCGTTGCCGTGTTGGAAGTGATTTCAGTGAGGAACAGGATACCCAGTGCAACGATGGCTATGACAATGACGATGTGTACCCCTTCAACCAAGGTCAGAAGTTCACCCAGCCACTGGTCCACACCGGTTTCCACAATCGCCGCCGCAAGCGCGAGACCGCCTCCGAAAAGAAGGAGCACTCCCCATGGCAGTTCTCTTGCGACTGACCAGTCGAGTATGCGCTTTGAGCCCCTTTTTGTCGGCAGCAGGAACAGGATCACTGCAGCCAGCATCGCAATCGCTCCGTCAGTGAGCATCGAAGTCACTTCGATGTTCTCCCAGATGAATCCGCGTGTGATCCACATGAATGCGGCAAACAGGAAGACGATCAGTACGAGAATCTCTTCTCTTGATATTTTGCCCAGTTTCTCAAGTTCACTTGTGATGATCTTCTTGCCGCCGGGCAACTGTTTCATATTATGCCTGAAAGCAACATAGTTCATATAAGCCCATGCGAGTCCAAGGAAGATGATGACAATCGGCACACCGAACATCATCCACTGTGCGAAACTCAGGTCCAGATCGAAGATCTCTTTCAGCTGGCCCGCCATGATGATGAGCGGCGGTGTACCGATCAATGTCCCAAGCCCCCCGATAGTGCCGGCATAGCCGATACCGAGTACAAGGGATTTCTCAAACATTTTCAGATCCGCTTCCATGCCGGATTCGGTAAGGGCGTTCGCTTCATTGATGATCGCCATACCAATCGGAATCATGATCATCACCGCTGCGGTGTTACTCACGAACATGGAGAGCAGCCCCGTTGCGATCATGAAGCCTAGAAGGATGGTCGCCGTCGTTGTCCCGATCGCATTGATGATCGACAGTGCGATCCGGGTATGTAGATTCCATCTCTCCATCGCCAGCGCAATCAGGAAACCGCCGAGGAACAGGAAGATGATGTCATTGCCGTAGGAGCTGGTTGTCGTGCCGCTGTCCATGACACCGCCAATCGGGAACAGGAACAGCGGCATGAGGGATGTAGCCGGGATTGGTATGGCTTCAGTGATCCACCAGCTCGCGATCCATAGTGTTGAAGCGACAACGAACACACCCGCACTGTCCAGCCCTTCGGCTTCCAAAAACAGGAGTGTCAGGATGAAAAGCACCGGCCCCAGTATCAGCCCGGTCAGCTGGAGACGGTTATAGGACTTTTCAGGCCCCTCATCATCGGTAGAATAGCTGCCCTTTTCAGCGTGTTTTTTAGACTCGTTCACACTGAAGAACTTCAGCAGTGATTTCGTCTTTTTGGATTCACGCCACAGATTATCATAAGATTTTTTAACTTTGGAATCGCTCACATTTTACCTCCTAATAGACTGAATTCAATATCTTAAAAAACATTATCATATTTTCAGAAATTTTACTATCTTTATTTTAATGACGCAAATGAAATATCTGATACATCATCTTCCGGAAGAAAAAATGCACTGCCGGCATGGCAGTGCATCAATCAGGAATATTTTTTATAAGGCAGACAAGAGGGATGGGAGTACAATGCATGTACAGCCAACAGATTACTGGAGGAGTATCTGAGGCTGATTACAATATAACAGGCGAATATGAAATTCGAATTAAGGAAATGTAAATATCGTGTAATGATACGGCAGCCTTACTATGAGGGAAGGCACACATGCATAATGAAAGCCCTTTCTCCGCTGTCGTGATAAAATGGAAGTATTGATAATATACCCGGAAGGAGCTGTATCAAATGGCAGAACGAAAAGCAAGACATACTGTATTTGTTGACGAGTTTACCAACGGCATACTGGATCCGGAAGAAGAAATGCGCTATTTTGTGAAGGACGGCGGCCACATCGTGGCCAATACTGCACCGGGCTGCTGGGGGCCGATGATCACACCTGAACTGAAAGGCGGCCATGAGGTGACGAAACCGGTCTATGTGGAGGGGGCGGAAGCCGGTGATGCGGTGGCGATCCATATCAAATCAATCCGTGTGACGTCAGACGCCACCGCTTCGGGCAATGACAGGCCGATGGAAGGCCGGTTCACGGGCGACCCGTTTGTCTCCGGCGTATGCCCCAGCTGCGGTGCAAAAAACCCGAAATCGAAAGTCGAAGGTATCGGCCAGGGTGCGGTAAGGTGTGCCGAATGCGGTGAAGATGTCACGCCGTTCACCTTCACGAATGCCTATACGATGGCTTTTGACAGACAGCGGACCATAGGCCTGACCCTTAACAAGGAAAATGCGGAGATCATCGCCCGGGAAGGCAAGAAATACATGTGCACTCCTGAAAATTCCATACAGCATCCCGTAGTGACTTTCGCACCGCATGACATCGTCGGTGCCATGGCAAGGGTCATCCCATTCCTCGGCCAGCTGGGGACCACGCCTTCCCGTGCCTTCCCCGACTCCCATAATGCCGGGGACTTCGGACAATTCCTGATCGACGCTCCTCACGACTACAGCATGACCGAAGAGCAGCTTGAAGAACGCACCGATGGCCATATGGACATAAACCGCGTCCGGGAAGGTGCCGTGCTGATCTGTCCGGTAAAAGTTCCGGGGGGCGGAGTATATCTCGGGGATATGCATGCAATGCAGGGGAATGGTGAAATTGCCGGGCATACGACAGATGTCGCCGGCATCGTGGACCTGCAGATCGAAGTCATCAAGGGGACGCATCTCACAGGCCCGGTACTGCTCCCGCTCACTGAGGACCTGCCGCCGCTTGCAAAACCATTCACCGGAAATGAACTGAAAAGGGCAAAGGAGCTTGCCGGTAAATGGAACATGGCTGAAATCGAAGAAAGCTATCCTGTCGCATTCATCGGCACGGGCGCAGATCTGAACGCAGCAACTGAAAATGGCATGGCTCGCGCAGCAACGCTATTCAATGTGACAGTGCCGGAAATCATGAACCGGGCAACCATCAACGGGTCAATCGATATCGGCAGGAACCCCGGGGTTGTGACCGTGACGTTCCTGGCACCAAAAACACATCTCAGGCAGGCCGGACTCTGGAATACAGTCAGGAATGCATATCTGTAGTTTTTCGTCAGTGCATCCCTCTTTAGGGTGCACTGATTTTTTATTGTACCCCACTTTCATACTTTCGTCCGGATGTATAAAGTCATCGATTCCGTTATAATTTATATATGGTAACTCACTTATAAAAAGGAATGAATTGGATGGATCAATACAGGATAGACAAAGACTATGGCCTTGAATTTGGTCTCTATACATTGGGGGACCATCTCCACAACCCGCATACCGGTGAACGTATTTCGGCCGGGCAGCGCCTAAAGGAAATCATAGAAATCGCCAGGCTCGCCGAACAGGCCGGCGTCGATCTCTTCACAGTCGGTGAAAGCCATCAGGAATACTTTACGACCCAGGCACATTCGGTTGTGCTCGGTGCCATCGCCCAGGCGACGGAGAAAATCAAGATCGCGAGCTCTTCCACCATCATCAGTACACTGGATCCCGTCCGTGTATATGAGGACTTTGCAACGATCGATCTCATATCAGAGGGCAGGGCGGAAATCATCGCCGGCCGGGCCTCGAGGGTCGGAAACTTCGAGCTGCTCGGCTACGACCTGCATGATTACGAAGCACTTTATGAAGAGAAATTCGACCTTCTCCGTCTCATCAATGAGAACGAAACGGTCAACTGGGAAGGACAGTTCCGGAAACCGCTGCGTAATGCCCGGATACTCCCCCGTCCGAAAAACGGATCGATGCCCATCTGGCGGGCGGTCGGCGGACCCCCTGCAAGTGCTGAAAAAGCTGGCAGGGCCGGTGTTCCCATGTTCCTGGCTACACTTGGAGGCCCCATTTCTTCATATAAATACACGATTGATGTATACAGAGAGGCTGCCGCACGAAACGGACATGATCCGGACAGCCTGCCGGTGGCGACCGCCGGATTCTTCTACCCTTCCGAAACAACACAGCAGGCACAGAGGGAGGTCTATCCGCACATCAATGACGGTATGATCCGAACGAACGGCCGGGGGTTCCCCAAACAGCATTTCGCACAGGGAGCGGATCCGAGAGATGTCATGAATGTCGGCAGTCCTCAGGAAATCATCGAAAAGATACTCTACCAGCATGAAGTGTTCGGCCATCAGCGCTATATCGGGCAGATGGATTTCGGCGGCGTACCATTCGACAAGCTGAAACGTAACATCGATCTCATCGGCAATGAAATACTGCCGGCAATCAGAAAACATACGAAAAAATAGGAGGCATCTTCCATGAACATCGTAATATTATCGGGTTCCGTTGCAGGTTCCAAAACACGGACCGCGATGGAATATGTAAAAGCATCCTTCAACAGGAACCATCCGGAGCATGATACGGAAGTCCTTGATCTGTCGGACTTTGATATACAGTTCAGTGACGGACGCAACTTCCTGGATTACAGTGGAGATACCGGATATCTCGCCAAAGCCCTTATGGAAGCTGATGCCATAGTCATCGGCACGCCCATTTTCCAGGCTTCCATCCCAGGTGCACTGAAGAACGTCTTCGATCTGCTTCCCCAGGACGGTTTCCGGGATAAGACAGTCAGCATGCTCGCCACGGCCGATTCACCGAAGCACTTCCTCATCCCGGAGAACCAGCTGAAACCGATCATCGGATATATGAAAGCACAGATGCTGCAGCCCTATGTATTCATAGAAGAACGGTACTTTGCAAACGGGGAAATCATCGATGATGATGTCATATTCCGCATCGACAGGCTGGCAGAAGACACAATTGCCCTCGCAGAAACCTACAGGAAGATAAAAGAAGAGAAGGAAGCATCATACGGATTCTGACTAAAATCCAAGAGTCTGGGACAAAACTATTCCCGTCATAAATAAGCCGGACGTTAGCTTTTCTGGGGCATCGCGTGAGCCTGTAGTCTCACGCAGATGCTATTCCCCTGGAAGTCTAACGTCCGGCTTTTAAAGTATAATCGATTATTTTTATATATCTTCAGG